>OIYG01000216.1_pt1 | contig 63965 bp, 91 predicted proteins | sample 1587861 | NCBI WGS metagenome assembly OIYG01 (sample SAMN03283272) | human gut metagenome | biome: human-associated habitat; material: feces | host: Homo sapiens | place: Peru | collected 2012
TGCAGTGTGGTCGAGGTCATGGGCCGCAACGCCGGTTACATCGCACTGAACGTTGCCATCGCCTCTGGCGCTATGGCTGTGCTGCTGCCCGAGAAGGAATTCGATATGCAGCGCGACATTCTGGATAAGATCGCCGAGACCCAAAAGACCGGCAAGCGTCACTTTATCATCATTGTGGCCGAGGGCGTGGGTCATGCACAGGAGATCGCCAACGAGATCCAGGCACGCACCGGTATCGATTCCCGCGCAACCATTCTGGGTCATGTGCAGCGCGGTGGTTCTCCCACCCTGCGCGACCGCGTGAATGCTTCTGCCATGGGCTATCAGGCTGTCTGCCTGCTGGAGCAGGGCAAGTATAACCGCATCGTCGGCATGAAGGGCGAGAAGCTGGTGGACTACCCCGTGGACGAGGCTTTGGAAATGACCAAGAGCCTTGACCCCGTGCTGGTGGACGTGTGCAACACGATTTCCATCTGAAGAATCGGCGAAAAATGACGCTGATGTGCGGAATGTGAACTGAATGGATTTGGAGAGATGTGGGCGGAAATGAGTCGAGTCTACACATTGTCTACACTCAAAAAAGATTTTTATGGAATCTTTTCCAACTCACTTTTGAGCCATGCAACGCTGCGTTCTGTATAAACCCGTTCTGTAAGGTCGTCAATATGATGCCCTACAAGACGCTTGATGGCATATTCATCGAGTTTTGCGTTTTTGGCTCTTGTAACAAAAGTGACACGTCCATCATGACCTTTATGAGCGGGATTTAAGGATAGAAGCGGAACGACTTCTTCAACTAGTGGCATTTGAAAAGAGGCATAAGTAAACTTTGAGCATTCGCCTTTGTGGGTGTTTTTATGCCGATAACCACGTTGGCGGATCTTAAAGAACAAATAGGACGAACCTGCTTCTATGGCTTTATCGTAGCGGCTTTTTACCAAACTGAAAATGCGGGGATGAATCGGGACAACTCGGTTTATCCCCGCTTTTGTTTTTAAACCTCCAGTCATGGTGCCTTGCTCCAGATCGATGTCCTCGACTTTCAAATCGCACATTTCGCCTGGACGCCATCCTGAATAGCATTGAATCAAGATCATATCGATGATCGGATGCTTATCGATATTGCTCCAGAGTTTATTCAGTTCTTCCTCTGTGTAAGCTATATGGCTGCCGGGCTTACGAATGTAGCCTGAATCAACTGTAAACATCCGAGCATAATTCTTGTCCACAATCTCGGAAGCAACGGCATAGTCAAAAAGAAGATTATAAAGCGTTTTCATGGAATCTTTTGCGTTGTTTTGCGGTGTTCGAGTCTTCCCGGCGTATGTGATAGTGCCGTGTTCAATGCAGTTGCGCATATCCAAAATGCGAACATCCCGAACAAGCATATTGTGAATCGAGGATGAATAAGCCCATGCAGTTCGATAGCGGGCGAGAGTTGAAGAATCAACCTTTGACTTTCTAGTTTCAAGCCACGATTCGTACAAATCCTGCATCGTCGTTTTATTTGATAAATCGAATGGGTGTGCATTGTACTTCACGAGCGCTTGATATGCCTCGTTGTACGTTTCAAAATAAGATTCAGGGCGTAGCGCGCGGCGAATAGGCTTACCGTCACTGGTCCATCCAGCCGTGATCTGCACACGAAATGGTCTGCGAAGATTACGACCCCGAATCTCACAAATCTGACCAAACCCATTTGGTAGCCGCATATGTTTTTTCTTTTGAGCAGACCGTGATTTGAGGGGGAAGCCGCAATGAGGGCAAGAGGTCGCTTTATCACTGACCTGCATCTTACACTCTGGGCAGGGCTTTAACATAACTGCCTCCTTTAATATTTAGAGAATAATTCAAGATAAAAAGCTCGGATGACCGGGCTTTTTTCTTTTGCGAACTATTCTAGGTTAAACATTTTATACGGCATTGTCAACACTCTGCGGCAAGAAAAATAAAATACAGCACGCAGTCGACCGGTTTTACCATTATTATCCTTTCATGCCTAAGACGCATCTGGATGCACTTAGAGTAACATAAAAGGAGTACGATAGTATGGACAAAGCTAGGTTAAAAATGGGGGCTGTACCGGTACGGATCGCAGCACAGGTCTATGGACGTGATCCGGCATGGGTGAGGGCTGGCATTATTGCCGGATGGCTGCCGATCGGGGAGGCTACGAGAAACGGCAGGCGTGTGACCGACCTTAAAGAGATGAGCTCAAAGTACGGAAGGATCAACTATTATATTTCGCCAAAGCTCCTTTTCGAGCAGACGGGCTACGAATGGAGGGGCGAAAAATGAAAAGAGAGCGTGCACAGCTGTCTACAAAGAACCCCTGCAGTATCCCGAAGCATCGCTACTACGAACTGAAGCATTTCTGTCTGCAATACCTGGACTGGAAGAAGGCACTGGTTTTGTTGGACGGGTGGAACACCGAGCCGCGTGATATTCCGGGCATCATCAAGGGCAGGCCGCCGGAAAGCCCGACAGAGCGGCAGGCGATTGCCAGATTATATTATTCCGGGCAGATCGCGATCGTTGACCGCTGCATTGAAGAACTGGACCCGACATTAGCTCCTTTTATATTAAAGGGCGTGACCGAGGGACTGGGCTTTGAAAAATTACAGGCGCAAGGCTGCCCATGCTGCCGTGAAATGTACTACGAATATTACAGATATTTCTTCTGGCTCCTGAGCAAAGAACGGCAGTGAACGCGAAAATTACAGGTTGCTTTATGGAACGAATATTCACTGTTTAAATGCAAAGGAGAACACAATATGTTTAATAGCAAAGTGAATCACATGACCGTTATCGTGAAGGGCGTCAGAGATGATGACTACGAAGGACGCGAGCTGATGATGGAAGTCGTTCGTCGGAACTGTAAGATGGACCCGAGGCTGGTTAACCAGATGGTCTATTCGATCAGAACCTACGAAGACGGAAAGAAGAAGCGCACGGACTTCGACGTCAAATTTGAGGCGTTTGACCCTCGCGGAATCCGTCGTGATTTTGAGCTGCTGAAAAAAGCAGGTGTGATCAAGAGTGTTGAAATGAAACAGGAGACGATTTATTTCGTTTACTAAGAAAGGCGGGAGCCGTGGAGAAATCTGCGGCTCTTTTGTTTTTGGACGCGAAAAATTCAGCTGCCTTTATGAGAAAGGTGGTATTGATATGTTTGACTTTTTAGTGGAACTGTTCGTGATCCTGATTTTATGGGAGCTGTTGAAGCTCCTGATCGAGAAACGGAAAGGAGAACGAAGGAGGAACAAAAACAAGAAAAACTGATTTCAAAATGGAGCTGATGGAAACATCGGCTCTTATTTTTTTTCAACACACAGTCGACCGAACATTCATTTATATTTGTATTAGGAGGTTTTTCAAAATGGTTTATCTGATTTGGGGTCTGGTTGGAATGGGCGTTGTCGTTGGTATTGCGCTGGGGGCAACGTTGGGTATTCGGATGGATCTTGGCAAGATGTCGGACGGTACGATGCTTGTCGGCTATACTGGCGAGGAAGATGACGGTGCCCATTTATTTTTGAACCTTGACAAGGAGGTGGACCAGCTGGAGAACAAGGACTACGTTGTTCTGCGCGTTAAAAAGCTGAAGGCGCGAAAATAACCGCCCGCTTTACGGAGGAAACTCCGAAAAGATATTTTGTAAAGGAGAAATTCAAAATGGAACTGAACGAAATGATGGACAAGGAACTGAAGCGTCGCTTCGAGGACTTGGAGAACCTGAAAACGGGGAGTGACGAGCAGAGCAAGGCGACCGATAACATCGTGAAGCTTTACAAACTGCGGATGGATGAGAATGAGCAGAACGTCGGCAAGGAGGCGGACGAGGACAAGCTGCTGCTGGAAAAGAGCAAGCTGGAACTCGAGGCCGAGAAAGCAAAGGACGATAAGCTGATCCGCATCCTGACGACGGTGACGAGCGTTGGTGTGACGATTGCCGGCTTTGCGGTAGGCAGTCACTGGTACGGCAAGGGCTTCAAGTTCGAGGAGACGGGGACGATCTGTTCCAGTACGTTCAAGGGATTGATGAAGGATTTCAGATTCTTTAGAAAGTAAGGAGGACTTAGGAGGTCGTGGCGAAAGCTGCGGCTTCCTTTCTTTTTATGAGATATTTTACCGAACCAGCAGAGGAATGGACGCACTACTATGGCGTGACCTACCGATGCAACCATCCGGTATACCGCACCTGCACGCTCTATGCGGAGCACGGGAAGGGGCTGTGTGTCATTCAGCAGAGGTTCAACGAAAAGAGCAAATCGACCTTCTGGGGACCGATAGACCCATGGCTGACCGATAAAATTTACCTGCACGAAGGGTTTCTGGAGTATTTCCGGGAAAACGCCAAGCGAAAAAACAAGGACGGGCTATACCCGACCGTGACCGTGCGGAAGCTGATGTGGGCGCTGCGGATGAAGCCCTTGAAGAAGGAACGCTGGGAGACGGTGTTTGACAGGGGAACGGTGTAGGCGCGAGAAAAACGGGCTGCTTTATGAGGTGATATTTATGTTAAAAGAACTGAAAGAGCAAAGAAATATTCTGGCTTGTCACATGGCTGATATGACAGGACTATCAGAAAATGCAATACGAAAGTATGATAACGGAGAGAAAGTCCGTGATGAAAATAAGAAACGAATCGAGAGGATACTCGATGTTATCGAACGAAACGATATTGTGTTTCCCGATGGCCATCATACGGAATGGAAGGCATATTATAAGGAAGTTTATGAACTGGAGGCAAAATGTAAATATTTAGCAATATTGGAGAAACACTCCGATTGGCAATAAGCCAAAGCGAAGAGCATACGAGAAAATCGTAGGCTCTTTTATTTTTGAACGCGATTTTTACAGGGCGCTTTATGAGACGGGTTACGTCTTAACATTTATATTTTTGGAGGTATGAAAGATGAAAATTGACGCAAGATTAGTTAAGCAGAGCGTAGGCATGATCGTTGGTGGTGTCATTTTTGCATGGAGTGCGATGGACAAGGGCCGGGTTGACGGCATTAAGGAAGGAAAGAGGCTTCAGGCAACATGGACAACACGAGCAATCAATGACGTGTACGAAAAGGAAAAGGCGGATGATGTTATCAATCGAGTCAATGCCAAATTCAATGAATATGTAAACGAAAAGTAACTCAAAGGCGAGAGTCGTGGAGAAATCTGCGGCTCTTTCTTTTTACGCGAAAAATTCCCTTTGTCTTATGGGATAAGGCCCAAAACAAAGGAGAAGTACGATGGATATTTTGAAGAAGATCTGGAATACAAGCGTAACGGTTGGGCAGGTCATTGTGACCGCAGTGATCGGACTGATAATTGGTCTGGTCATCTGGGTTCTGGTAGGACTGTTCCGGCCGTCGAAGGACTAAGACTTAACGGAAACCGGTACACGAATTGAAACTTGGTCTTATCCCGAGAGAGCTTACGAGAAATCGTGGGCTCTTTTGTTTTTAGACGCGAAAAAATCAGGATGCTTTATGGAAGACAGAGGGCTTACATTGAAAGGAGAAATTACTATGATGAAAGCTATGAAGAACTTTATGGACAAGCAGTGGACTTGGGGGACTTACTTCAAGCTGTGCGGTATGGTATACGGAGCGTATGTAGCGCTCATCGGAGCATATGTGGCATGGATGAAGTGGAAGGAGCACAAGGAACGCAAGGAAAGTCAGAAAGCTGAACAGGAAGAGAACGAGATCTGATAAAGGTTTCGCCCTCTGCCTTTTTTATTTTTTAATTTTGAAAGGAGATTCAAAATGGAGGACATTATGCACATTCAATCAACGTTTCTGCGCCATATTATTTCAATGGCGGTAGGACAGCTCATCAAAAAGCAAGGGCTCGGGAACACGTATGTCAAGCTTAACGACTTACGGTTGAGTCACAAGGATGGTGATTGGGTCAAGGTGCATCTGGACATTGACGCGGAGATTCATCAGAGTGATCTGATAGAGATTTTGTACAGGGCCGGAGTGTTGGGAAAGGGGAAAGAAAATGAAACTTAAAGAAGTATCTGTGACCGAAATCACAGAGCTTTCCATAAGCAAACCGGTGCATACGTATGTGATCTACAAGGAAAAGATCAATGATATTCTGACTGACTTTATGCAGCGGGGCACGTTCATGATGGAAGTGGATCTCTGTGACGTCGGCGAAGTGAACACCACGCGACTTGCGCAGGCCTTTAAGGAGTGTATCCATACGAATGGCGTCCATGCAGGTGTCCACGAACGGCACGGAAGGCTGTTTCTGAGGAACGACGATGTGCCGCTGTGCATGATGGTGTCGTATCCGAGGAACATCGTGAACGCATCGAAGAGAAACCGTTTTAATTTTGAGTAAAGGAGAACGATTATGAAACTGGGCAAAAAGATATTTAGTTATCTGGGTAAGCACGGTGCGACGTTGCTTTCTGTTGCAGCTGCTGCGGGCGTTGTCCTGACGGCTGTGGAGACTGCAAAGGCAACCACGAAGGCGCAGAGCCTGATCGACATGAACAAGGCCGAGCCGATGAGCAAGAAGGAAGTCGTGGAGGAGTGTTGGCGCTATTATATTCCGGCAGCCATCGTTGGCGCGGGCACCATTGCCTGCATTCTGGGCTCCAATACCATGAACAAAAAGACCCAGAAGGAACTGATGGCAGCCTATGTGGCTGTGCAGCAGACCTACAGCGCCTACCGCAGGAAAGTTGCAGAGCAGGTTGGTGAGGAAACCGAAAAAGATATTCACCAGCAGGTCGAGGCGATGCCCCGTGCAGATAACGGCGATGTGGAACACCTGTGCTATGAGCCGCACACCAATAGATATTTTAAGGCCACTATGGCGCAGGTTTACGAAGCGGCATACATGCTGAACAAAAAACTGGCGCTGGACGGCGGGGTATCGCTGGAAGCATGGTGCGAGATGCTGGGGCTGGAGTTTATCCCGGACGACAAGTGCAGAGGCTGGTGCATTGACCAGATGGTCGAGGAATTGGAGTATTTCTGGCTCGATGTAGAGTGCTACGAGCAGAAGACCGACGACGGGCTGGACGTATATTACGTAACGCCTTGGGCGGACCCGGTGGAGGACTGGGAACATTACGAGGAGAACCGTGCACGCGAAAATTCCAGCGTGCTTTATGGAGGTGAGAACAAATGAGCAAGAAAAAGAACATCTGGAAGATTCTGGGTATGGCAGGTATGATATTTGGCTTTCTCGGCACGATGATGCAGGGATATGCCGAAGATAAGGACCTGGATGCCAGAATCGATGAAGCTGTTGAGAAAAAGCTCAACGAATCTCATGAGACTGAGGAGCAGTGATGCTCCTCTTTCTTTTTAATATTTATCGATGACGCGAAAAATTCAGATTGTATTATGGAAGAGAATCCACAAATACAAATTACAAAGGAGATATTATTATGAGCGAGTACGAGTATGATCGTGAATTCTGGGGCGAAATCGATAAGGCAACACTGAAGGGGCTGAAGCGGTGCGCAACGGTGATGTTTTACACCATGATTGGTGTAGTGATAACACTGTTGCTGCAACCGGTTCGGCTGTATCAGTATTTGAGGTATCGGTGGCACTTCAGAGAAGAAGCGATTATCGAAAGAGAATCGAAAGAACGCTTCGAGAATTTGAAAGCAACTGGACATATCTGACGAAGACGAGAGTCGTGGCGAAAGCTGCGGCTCTTTCTTTTATATTTTAAGGAGGCACAATTATGAACATCAAAACTATGGCAAAATCCGTATGGGCGGGCGCAAAAAAGCACTCGCCTGAAATTTTGATTGGCATGGGCATCGCAGGGGCTGCATCCAGCGTGATATTTGCCGTCAAGGCCACCCCGAAGGCAATGATCCTGCTGGAGGAGAAGCGGCAGGAGTTGGGTGTTGAGAAGTTGGAAGCAAAGGAGATCATCAAGACCGCTGCGCCGGTTTATATTCCGACCGCTGTCAGCTTTGGCGTGTCTGTTGCCTGCATTGTCGGTGCCAGCAGCATGAATGCACGGCGCAATGCGGCTTTGACTGCTGCGTACACCATGAGCGAAAGCGCCCTGCGTACCTACCGCGACAAGGTTTTGGAAACCGTGGGCGAGGACAAGGAACGCGAGATTCGGCAGAAGGCTGCCATTGAACAGCAGCAGAAGACCCCCGAACCGCAGGCACTTGTCGTGAGCAGCGCAGCGGGCCAGCTGAAGTGTTTTGACTCGCTGAGCGGAAGATATTTTGTGTCCACCAAGAACGAAATTGACAAGGCGGTCAACGAGTTCAACCGTCAGCTGCGGGATGATATGCGCATCAGCCTGAACGACTGGTATGATCTTATCGGTCTGGACACCAACAAGCTTGGCGATATGCTGGGTTGGGATATCGAACGCGGATACGTCGAAACCTGCTATGCATCGCGGCTGGACGAGGACGGACTGCCCTGTCTGGTGGTGAATTACGTGGAGCCGCCGCACTATATCGGCGTCTGAGACGCGAAAAATACATTCCGCTTTATGGAACCAAAGAGGTTCACATTAAAGATAAATCTTGAAAGGAGATTACTATTATGGACGAAATGAACATGAACGAGGTTACTACCGAGGAGACTTCTAACGAAGAGACTCCCGTGGTTACGGAGAACAATGAGGTGAAGACGGAGGAAAAGAACTCTGGCATCAACACTTGGGCGGGCGTTGCCGCTGCTGTTGGCGTGTTGACGATCGGTGCAATGGCCACCGGTATCGCAAAGCACATGGCAAAGGCGAAGACCGAATCCAAGGTTGAGAAGGAGAAGAAGCCGAAGAAGCACATCAAGTTCCAGTGCCCGGTGAAGATCGTGAAGGACGAACCGGAAGAGATCGAGGATGTTGACTTCAACGAGGTCGAAGAGACTGAAGAAGAAAACTAATGTGAATGGTTTAGGCGAGAGCCGTGGAGAAATCTGCGGCTCTTTCCTTTTTATTTTTGAAAGGAGCAGCCAATGGCGAAAGTAGAATTGCCCTCGAACTCCATCTCCGGTGGCACGGAGAAGAAACCGGAAAAGAAATTTGAAAAGGTAACGACCGGTAAAGTTGCCACCAAGGAGAAAAATGATATTCAGAAGGTAGCAAGCATGTTCATTGCGGAAGACCTGAAGACCGTGAAGGATCACATTCTCAAGGATGTGGCGGTGCCCAAGCTGCAGGACTTCTTTGCTGACCTGATGATCGCAACCATCAATATGATATTTCATGGCGATGACCGCCCGCGCAACAACTACAGCGGAAGCTATGCACAGCCCAACCGGGTGTCATACAACCAGTATTCCGGGCGCAATAACAATCAGGCACGGCCTGCCGCTGCGATCAATTATCAGGATGTGATATTCTCCTCCCGCGGGGATGCAGAGGAAGTCCTGAGCCAGATGATCGATGCCATCAGCACTTATAATTGCGTATCGGTGGCGGATTTCTATGATCTGGTCGGCATGACCTCGAACTATACCGACAACAAGTACGGCTGGTATGATATGCGCTCCGCATACGTACAGGCAGTGAACGGCGGTTACATTATCCGCCTGCCGAAGCCTGTTGCTCTGAACAACTAAAAGAAAGGAAAGATATTTATGAAAATGAACGAAATGATGACGAATGTCGGCCGCTTTGCTGCAAAGGCAAAGTTCAAGATCGGCAAGCACAGCCCGGAGATCCTGATGGTGTGCGGCGCTGTTGGTGCAGTGACCAGCGCGGTGATGGCCTGCAAGGCGACCCTGAAGGTCAATGCTGTTCTGGAGGAGCACCAGTCTGCTGTGGAGACCATCCACAATGTGCAGAACGGCAACGCGGAGCTCAAGAAGGACGCCGAGTACACCGAAGAGGATGCAAAGAAAGATCTAACCACCGTATACGTGCAGACCGGTGTCAAGCTGGTGAAGCTGTACGCGCCCGCAGTGATTCTGGGCGGCTTGTCCCTTGGCTGCATGATCGGCTCGAACCGCATTCTGCAGAAGCGCAATGCAGTGCTGACTGCCGCCTATGTCACGCTGGACAAGGCCTTTACCGAGTACAAAGAGCGTGTTACCGAGCGCTTTGGTGACCGTGTGCAGCATGAGATCGAGCATGGCGTGAAGGCTGTGGAGATCGAGAACAAGGAAGTGCACGAGGACGGCACCGAGGAACTGGTGAAGGCCTATGTGGACGAGGTCGACGGTGTGCACTCGCCGTATGACCTGCTGTTTGACGAGATGGTTGACCGTTGGGAGCCGGATTACCAGCTGAACAAGACCTTTCTGAGCCAAGTACAGTCTGAAGCAAACCGCCGTCTGCGGGCACAGGGATATTTGTTCCTGAACGACGTGTATCGTCTGATTGGCGGATACGCAAATGGTGAGCAGATTCGCAAGCCTGTTGGACAGATCGTGGGCTGGATCTACGACCCGAATGACGAGAACCGCGCAAACTATGTGAACATGGGCATCGATGCGATGCAGGGTGACCGCTCCGTCGTGCTGCACTTCAACTGCGATGGCCCCATCATCGATAAGATCTGATTGATATTTGGAGGATGTGCTATGACCAGAGTTGTAAGAGCTTTGTCTTATGTGTTCGCTGCCATGGCCGGAGTATGCTTCTTCTCTGGTCTGGCTGTCCTTTCTGAGTGAGGGATATTTGCATGAGCAGTTTGGAAAGCATGTTTCTGTTTCTGGACTACCTGACCGATACCCAACGAAAACGTCATATTGTTGGCGGCTTACTGATGAGCGTTTCGCTGTTTTTTGGAGGGCTGGCGTTCACCATGATGACCGTCAAAGAAGGAGACCCCAATGAAAGCATGGATTCATGATATTTTACTGGTAGGCGCTGGCTTTGTGGCTGGCGCTTATTTTATGCACGTTCGGATGCGCAACGAGTACCAGAAGTTCGCCGATGAACAGATCGAAGATGTGCGCAAGCATTTCGAGGTCAGCAAGAAGAACCTGGACAAGCTGGTGGAGACCGAGGCACAGAAAAAAGCTGTGGAACTGATCTCTGGCCCGTATCGTCAGGTGGAAGACCCGGAAAAGCCGGACAAGGAGCCGCTGGAGCCAATCGAAATCATCGAACCGGACGAGTTTGGCTGTGATGATGACTACGAGACCAGCTTTCTGACGCTTTATGCAGACGATGTGCTGGCCTACGACAGTGACGGCTCTGTGGTGGACGATATTGAGTCGGTAGTCGGGCAGAAGGCACTGGATGCGATGGGAAAATTTATGCCCGATACCATCCATGTGCGCAACCACACCTACCACAAAGACTATGAGGTCGTGAAGGCGCTCCAGAATTATACAGATGTATATCGGGAGCGGGAAGAGGAGGATTATGGCGACTGATGAGATGAAAAACCAGATCGAAACAAGATATTTCGACTGGCTGTATGAGATCGTCTGCGGGAAGTGGGAGCCGAGAAACCTCTCATTCCACAGCCTGCTGGCGTTTTTGTACGATAAGCAGTTCGTTCCCGACAACGAGATGGACTGTAATCGTGCAGTGGACGGCGAGAATCTGCGGGACAGGTTCCTTGACCAGCAGAATGATATTTCGGTAAAGGATATGAGGGCTGTGACCGAGACTTTTCTGCGCAAGCCCTGCAGTATGCTGGAGATGATGGTGGCATTGGCACTTCGGTGCGAGGAAACCATCATGGAGGACGCCGATGCCGGAAATCGCACCGGGCAGTGGTTCTGGAACATGGTCGTCAGCCTTGGTCTGGCTGCCATGGACGATAACCGGTTCCATCAGAGCCGCGCAGAGTTCGTGATCGAACGCTTCCACCGCAGGGACTACCAGCCTAATGGCGCGGGCAGCCTGTTCACCCTGCAGAACCCGAAAGATGATATGCGTACGCTGGATATTTGGTACCAGATGATGGCGTACCTGAATGAAAATGATATTTGAGGAGGACTTACCATGGAAAACAACATTTACTATCAGCTCGCCCAGACCGAATGCTCCCTCGACCGCTGCAAGGCACGTCTGTTCAAAAAGAACCTGACCATTCTGGGGCTGATCGGCGTGGTTTATATTTTGGGGAAGGCGGGTGTCAACGAGTGCACCAAGTATAAGGACATCCGCAAGGAGCGCGATGAGCTGGCAGAGAAGTACGACAGCGCCATGAACGAACTGAACCGGATGAAGAAGTCCGATGAGGACAAGTCCGTCCACTGTGACGGCCACGCAACGCTGTTCAACGCTTGATATTTACCTCGAAGAAAGGAGGAAATTGATTGCAAATGATTGATTTCCTTTTCATTGCCCGAAGAACGGGCAAACACGGGGTGATCGAGATCTATCCCAAATTCATCATCAAGCACTCCAAGGACTTGATGATCCGAGGCGGGGACTTTTATGCGATCTGGTTACAGGAGCGTGGATTATGGTCTACGGACGAGCAGGACGCACTGCAGCTCATCGACCGGGAACTTGATAATTATGCGGATGCGCACAAGGCAGACTTCGATAATTACCGGGTGCTCCACATGTGGGACGCAGAATCCGGCATGATTGATATTTGGCATCGGTACTGCCAGCGTCAGATGCGGGATTCCTTTGTCATGCTGGATGAAAAATTGATATTTGCCAACACCGACGTGAAAAAGGAGGATTACGCGTCCAAGCGGCTTCCGTATCCGTTGGAGCAGGGGAGTATCAAGGCATGGAACGAGCTGATGAGCGTTCTGTACGCGCCGGACGAGCGCATGAAGATCGAGTGGGCGATTGGCGCCATCGTGAACGGGGACTCCAAGAAGATCCAGAAGTTCATTGTGATGTATGGCGCGCCGGGTACCGGTAAATCGACCGTCATCAACATTATCCAAAAGCTGTTTACTGGATATTACTCGACCTTTGACTCCAAGGCACTGGGATCTTCCTCCAACGCATTTGCGCTGGAGGCATTCAAGTCGAACCCACTGATCGCGATTCAGCACGATGGCGACCTGAGCCGCATCGAGGACAATACCCGCATCAACTCGTTGGTTTCTCACGAGTCTATGATGGTCAACGAGAAGTTTAAATCTGCGTATGAGAACCGCTTCAAGTGCTTTCTGATCCTTGGCACTAACAATCTGGTGCGCATTACCAATGCAAAATCGGGCATTATTCGGCGTCTGATCGACGTTGAGCCCAGCGGAAACAAGGTGCCAGGGAAAAAGTACGAGGAACTGGTGTCGCAGATCGACTTTGAACTGGGTGCCATCGCATGGTACTGCCGCAATGTTTACGAAAACAATAAGCATGCCTACGATGATTATATTCCGAAGAGGATGCTCGGTGCGTCTAACGACTTCTACAACTTCATGGAGGACAGTTACTACGTTTTCAAGAAAGAGGACGGTGTATCGCTGAAAGTTGCGTGGGAGATGTACAAGGCGTACTGCAGCGACGCGAACATTCCGTACCCGTGCTCGAAGCGCGTATTCAAGGAAGAGCTAATGAACTACTTCCGCGAGTACAAAGAACGTGTCAACGCAGAGAACGGCGACCGCATCCGAAGCTACTACAGTGGGTTTCGGACGGACAAGTTTGAGAAGCAATCGGACTTTGGGGCTAAGATGCAGGAAAAGCAGAAGTCATGGATCGATTTTAAGGTGCAGAAGTCGATTCTGGATGATATTTGCAAGGACTGCCCTGCACAGTATGCCAACGAGAACGGCACTCCGACCAATAAATGGGAGAATGTGCAGACGAAGCTGGCAGATCTGGACACGAGCAGGCTGCATTACCTGAAGGTGCCAGAGAATCACATCGTCATTGACTTTGATATTCCGGGAGACGATGGGAAGAAGTCCCTCGAGAAGAATCTGGAAGCGGCAAGCAAGTGGCCAAAGACCTATGCAGAGCTGAGCAAATCTGGTGCGGGCATCCATCTGCATTATATTTACTCCGGCGATGCGTCCAAACTCAGTCGTATCTACGATGAGCACATTGAAATCAAGGTGTTCACCGGCAAGAGTTCCCTGCGGAGAAAACTCTCAAAATGCAATGATATTCCGGTAGCCCCCGTCAGCTCCGGTTTACCAATGAAGGGAGAAAAAATGGTAAACGTCGATCACGTCCAAAGCGAGAATGCGCTGAGAGTTTTGATCATGCGCAATCTCAACAAGGAGATTCATCCCTATACCAAGCCATCCATCGACTTCATCTACAAGATTCTGGAGGATGCTTACAATAGCGACCTCCGTTACGATGTAGATGATATGCGCAACAGCATCCTCGGCTTTGCTGCGTCCAGCACGAATCAGGCAGATGCGTGCCTGAAGATCGTGTCGAAGATGCACTTTAAGTCAAAGGAACTCCCGGCAGTGCCCGTTCTCGAAACGCCTGTCGTGTTCTTTGACTGTGAGGTGTTTCCGAACCTGCTGCTGGTCAACTGGAAGTTTCAGGGCAGCGACAAGTCGATGGTCCACCGCATGATCAACCCCAGCGCAGATGATATTGCGATGCTTGCACAGTATCGTCTGATTGGCTTCAACAACCGCAAATACGATAACCATATCCTTTACGCCCGCATGATCGGGTGGTCGATTGAGGCAATCTATAATCTGTCTCAGCAGATCATCAACGAACATACGGGCTTTTTTGGTGAAGCGTATAACTTCTCCTACACGGATATTTACGATTTCAGTGCAAAAAAGCAGAGCCTGAAGAAGTTTGAGATCGAGTTGGGCATCCACCATCAGGAACTCGGACTTCCTTGGGATCAGCCGGTGCCAGAAGAAAAGTGGGAGCAGGTTGCAGAATACTGCGACAATGATGTCATTGCAACGGAAGCGGTATTTAACGCACGACAGGCAGACTTTATTGCACGTGAGATTCTGGCAGATATTGCCGGCATGACCGTCAATGACACTACCAACAGTCTGACGACCCGCATTATATTTGGCAAGGAGAAGCATCCTCGGCTGGTGTATACGGATCTGGCTACCGGCAAGTCCGATGATATTGTAGAGGTCGAGCCTGATATTCTGACCGATACGAACATCATCAACGCCTTCCCGGGCTACGAGTGGGTCCGAGGCGAAGATGGCCGGATGCATAACATGTTCCGTGGTACCGATTTGGGTCTGGGTGGTTACGTCTATGCCGAACCTAATATGTACTACAATGTGGCGTTGCTGGACGTGGCATCTCTGCACCCGCATTCAGCAGTGGCGCTGAACTACTTCGGCGAGTACACCAAGAATTTCAACGATCTGATGGCGGTTCGTATCTACGTCAAGCACAAGGAGTACGACAAGGCCAAGCAGCTCTTTAACGGTAAGCTGGCCAAGTATCTGGATGACCCTAAACAGGCCAAAGCCTTGTCGCAGGCTCTGAAGATCGCCATCAACTCGGTATACGGTCTGACCAGTGCAACCTTTGACAACCCGTTCCGTAATCCGAAGAACGCGAACAACATTGTCGCCCTGCGCGGCGCTTTGTTTATGCGTACCCTGCAGGACGAGGTGCAGCAGCGTGGCTTTAAGGTGGCGCACATAAAAACGGATTCGATCAAGATTCCCGATGCGACCCCGGAGATCATTGCGTACTGCATGGATTTTGCGAAGAAGTACGGTTACACGTTCGAGCATGAGGCAACATACGAGAAAATGTGCCTTGTGAACGACGCTGTGTACATTGCTCGGTACATGGATGCGGACCAGTGTCAGGCGCAGTATGGTTATGTGCCGGAAAAGAACGGGGAGCACAGCAGGGAATGGACGGCCACGGGCACACAGTTCCAGATTCCGTATGTGTTCAAAACGCTTTTCTCGCATGATCCGGTGGTGTTTACCGATCTCTGCCAGACGAAGACGGTTTCCAAGGGCGCCATCTATCTGGACAAGAACGAGAACCTGATGGAAGGCAAGCACAATTATATTTTCATCGGCCGCGTCGGTCAGTTCTGTCCCATCAAACCCGGATGCGGTGGGGCTTTGCTGGTACGGGAGTCCGGTGTAACCGATGCCGGAGAAAAGACGTACGCTGCCGTAACTGGCTCAAAGGGGTACCGCTGGCTGGAAAGCGAGATGGTGTATGAACTCAAGATGGAAGACGACATAGACCGCTCTTACTTTGACAAGATGGTGGACGAAGCAGCTGACACCATTGCGAAGTATGGTGATCTGGAGTGGTTTGTGGCGGACGATGCCGGAGAACCGCCTTGGCAGAAGCCTGACTTGCCGTGGGGTGATATTCAGGATGAAGCTGCAAGAAATTATGAGGTGAGATAATATGATGGCTTTGTATGATGCACAAAACAATAAAATCGGCATCATTGACAAAATCAGTACAACGAATGGGTATATTCGCGAGGTAATTCTTCTCAGTGGAAGAAAAATGTGTTTTGCTCCTGGCGAGCTTATTCGTGATGATGCTTATAGCGTACGTATGCACGGGGTGTGTAATTCTTACGACTACGCTCGTCAGTCTACGGAGCGGGCGAAGAAGAATGATACTGTGAAGTTCGGCATGTGCAGTGTCAGCATCCGCAAAGTCATCTTCAACGACCCGGCAACTATTGTTCTGTGGTCGGATGGCACGAAGACCGTGGTAAAGTGCGGCCCGGAAGATACGTTCGACATGGAAAAGGGGCTTGCTATGGCCATTGTCAAGAAGATGGCAGGTAATGACAACCGGTTCCATAAGGTCTTCAAGCAATATCCCAAGAAGAAAAAGAAGGAACCCGGCTCTATCGGTTCAATCTCGGATATGATGGCGGGTCTGAACCAGGCTGCGGCAATCACGACCAAAGCCCTTCACGAACTCGCCCACATGGCTGCCGCAAAGGCCGAACGAGGTGAGTGAAGGTGAAATGCCCGTTTCAGAAGTACGAGAGCGAGTATTCGGCACATGAAAAAGGTCAGTTTATGGACTGCTATGAACAAGGCTGCATGGCATATCGGGCTGAAGCAAAAGATTCCAACGGAGGAGTCCGAGTCAAAGCTGGTTGTCGGTTGATCGACGAATATGTTGAGCACTCTACGCCGTTCAATAACTACAATGCATTATAAATAAGGTAAGGAGATTGATATTTATGTTCCAGAAGCGTCAGAAAGTCAATATTGACGATACCCGTTTTATTTACCAGACCAATTTCTCTGGTGACCCTGCCCGTGACCGTTTCGGTTCGGACAAGCGCCGCGTCAACATCGTGATTCCTACGGTGGAGCAGGCGCAGCAGATGATGGATATGGGCATCAAGGTCAAAGAGACCAAGCCCAATCCGAACTACACTTATGAGGAGCCGTTCGTGCCGACCTTCTACGTTCCGGTTACGGTCAACATGGATTCCAAGTGGCCGCCGCATGTCTACTGGATCACTCTGCAGGGCAAACGCCTGCTGTGCACGCCCGAGACCATCGGCCAGCTGGACTTTATCCGCGTTAAGAACGTCTGCTGCCAGGCAAATCTCGTGGAGAAGCGCAATGCTCCTGGTGAATTTACGCTGTATGCGGACGTGATGTACGTGGAGCAGGACGAGGATGCTGATCCGTATGCAGAGCGCTATACGCGCCGCGATGCTGTACCCGACGCAGATATGGCCGAGCCCAGCGATCCGAACGACATGCCGTTCTAAGGAGGATACATGGAGAAACTGTTTATCAGCTGCCCGATGCGTGGCCGCACGGATGAAGAAATCAAAGCAACGATGGAGCAGATGCACAGAATCGCAGAAGCGGTTTTCGATACGGAGTTCGAGGTTATCCCTACTTATATCGAAGAGGATGCTCCCGAATGCGCAAGCCAGCGCCTGTGGTATCTGGGAGAGTCCATCAAGAAGATGGCCGAGCGGATGCCTTTATCGGAATCTACGATGAAAATAAGGAGTTCGATGGCTGTATCGTCGAAAATTATACGGCAAAGACCTACGGCGTTCCGCAGTATCTGGTTAACATCACCTACGTTGCGCCGGATATTGTTGAGAAGCGTCTGAATCGCTTTGTCTGATTGATATTTCCGAGTGCCGAGGTCAGTCCTCGGTTGAATGTCCAGCCGGTGAGTGCCCACGTCGCAAATGGCGTTCTCAGAGGAAACGGCTCGGTTTTATATTTTGGACGCGAAATATCCGACCTCTATTATGGAGGTGATTGATATGACGATTGTTTTAATACATGTCATGACGGTTGATAAGTACATCGGAACGGAATTGTTTTCCGACATACGCGATGCGCGCAAATTCAAAGAGGAGATGCGCCATAAGTATGGTGAGAAATACAAATTCCGAGAGATGGTGAGAAACTTGAATGACAATTATGACGATCACATATTGAACTGGTATTAAGCGAGAGAGCTGTAGAGAAATCTATGGCTCTTTTATTTTGGGTCAGTAGCTTAGCTAGGTTTAGAGCCGGCAGCTCATAACTGCTTGATCGCGGGTTCAAATCCTGCCTGACCCACCATGGCGGAATGCCTATTATAAAATGAGAACTCACTTATCAACGCGAAAAATACTTGATGCTTTATGGAAGGACTAAATGTCATCCAGAAAGGAAAGATGATTATGACGAAGAAAATCAAAAGGAACTATGACAGAGGATATGTCGATGCAAGCGATAAGATTCGCGTGTTTATCGAATCTCGGGCAAAGGTTATGTTCGTAGAGCATGACTATTGTACGAGTGAGTGTGCACGCGCTGCTTATCGGCAGGCAATCGATCGTGTCCGCTGTGGATCAATGGTTCGCGTAATCGTGTCAAAAGGCGAACTTTTCTTGATTCGGAAGGATATTTAAGACAAGGCGGGAGAGCTGCGGAGAAATCTGCGGCTCTTTCTTTTTTACGGAGGTGTAAACATGGCAGATAAATGGTGTACATGGAAAGTCTTTGAGCACAATGGAAAAGAGCTGTTTGCCTATACGCTATTCGGCGAAGGCGAGGATGAAGAAGAGGCCACAATTGCGTTGCTGGCGTACGAGAATCATTGCCGCCCGGAATCTATTCATGTGCATAAGGAAGTGAGGCGAACGAAGTGTCTGGAGTAGCACTGTATGATTACCAGCAGGATGCAGTCAACCGAATGCGGAATGGCTGTGTCCTATGCGGCGGCGTTGGCAGCGGTAAAAGTCGGACAGGTCTGGCGTATTACTACATCAAAAATGGCGGTAAGGTCAACACCAAGCGATATGTCAAGATGCGAGATCCTCCGCAGGACTTATACATCATTACGACCGCTCGTAAGCGTGATACGGCTGAGTGGGAAGAAGAAATGCTTCCATTTATGATGACGACGGACGAAAAAGTAACTATGTATCATCATAAAGTTGTGGTCGATTCATGGAACAACGTCCACAAGTATGTTGGAGCAAAAGGGGCTTTCTTTATATTTGATGAGCAGCGTGTTGTTGGAAGCGGACAGTGGGTCAAATCGTTCCTGAAAATCGCGAAAGAGAATGATTGGATTCTGCTGAGCGCAACGCCCGGTGACTGCTGGACGGATTATATTCCGGTGTTCATTGCGAATGGGTTTTATAAAAACCGGACACAGTTCAACAATGAGCACGTGGTATATAGTCGGTTTTCCAAGTTCCCGAAAATCGACAGATATTTGAATACCGGCAGGCTTGTCCGACTGCGAGACCGGATCTTGGTAGACATGGATTTTAAGCGCCCGACGATTCCGCATCATGAAACCGTGTATGTGGACTTTGACCGGCTAAAGTACAAAGATATTCATAGAACTCGCTGGAATCCATGGGAGAATAAGCCCATCGAGAACGCCAGCGAGTTTTGCTATCTGCTGCGTAAGCTGGTAAACACTGACCCCAGCAGGCAACAGGAAGTTCTGGATATTTGTATGACCAGACCGAGGGTCATCATTTTCTATAACTTCGATTATGAGCTGGATATTCTCCTGAATTTGCCCTACGACAACGGTGTAGAGGTGGCTCAGTGGAATGGACACAAGCATCAGCCCATACCGGATACAAATAAATGGGTCTATCTTGTGCAGTACAATGCCGGAGCAGAAGGCTGGAACTGCATTAAGACAGACACCATTATATTTTACTCCCAGAACTACTCCTACAAGGTCATGGAGCAGGCTTCTGGGCGCATTGACCGTTTGAACACGCCGTACACAGATTTATATTTCTACCACCTGAAGAGCAGGAGCGGTATCGATTTGGCGATTGGGCGCGCCTTAAACGACAAAAAGAAGTTCAACGAACGAAAATTTTATGGAGCGTGATATTTATGAAAAACACCGAAAGAGACTTGGCGTTCTATGTCGTGGATATTTTCGAGGATCTGCTGGACGAAAAGGGCGTTGATATTCCTTGTGCAGACAGCAGCGAGGAAGAGGATAGGCGCAAAAACGAAAGCGCGGCAAGAATCTATGGCACGGAATACGGTGATTTAGTTGACCGTGTTGAGGCGTTGCTGAAGAAGCATAACTAAAAATATTATATGGAGCGTGATGTTTATGGCATATGAAAAATGTCCCGGCTATATGAAGAATGGGTGCTGCAAGGGAGATAATCGACCGTGCCGTGTTACGAAAGAGGATATTGAAAGCTGGTTCGATGAAACGCTTACACCGATTGACTTGCCTGATGTATGCCCGCAACAGTCTGTATTTGGCAATAGCTTCTTCGTAATAACGGACAAAGACATCGAGGCACTAAAAAAGGGAAAGGTCTTGTTTGCAATGGAAGAGTATGGTGTTTTTCTGAAATATGAAGGAGGCCAGAACGATGTGTAATCCGTCGAAGAAGACGATAAAGAAGATTGATCGGATGCTGGAAAGCAGGTGCAAGGAAAAGCAAGAGTTCAACAATGGTCAAAAACAGAAATTATACAGATTCAGGAAACCGGCAGAGGATGGATTCCAATACGCAATGCTCCTGTATCGAGAAGGTTATTTCTTTGGGAGCAGACTGGATAAAATAGGAAATTATGAATATTTCGCAATTCTTTCGCCGGAGCAGGTAAAGGAAATTTGAAAAATGAACAAACTCGAAAAGATGGCTTCAGAGGCCGAACTCAAAAAGATTGAATATGAACTCTTGACATACGCCAACAAGGATGAACTGGCAAAGCAGGTCGTTACCCGAACGACTGCTGACCCGAGATTTCGTCACTTTATTGTGCTGATGATGCGGGCGATTACACTGATGAGAACGCTAGAGGAGGAGGACAATGATTAAGGATTCTGGAGACCGCACCGAATTTGAAACCGGTGCTAAGCGTGATATGCACGCAGGGAAGGGGCGGATGGATCTTCTGCCTTGGTATGGCATCATGGAGGTCAGCAAGCACTGCGAAGAAGGTGCGTTGAAGTACGGCGAGCACAACGTGGACAAGGGTATCCCGCTGCATTCGCTGCTGGACAGTGCTTCTCGGCATCTGGCAAAGTACATGGTTGGCATGGACGATGAGGACCACCTGCGCGCTGCCTGCTGGAACCTGCTCTGGGCACTGAACCAGCGGGTGACGCACCCGGAGTTGGATGATAGGTTTGCGACTGAAGTTAAGCAAGAACCGTTGGACGAACTCGCTGTACACACCAGATGCCTGAAGTGCGGTGACGTACATAAGTTTTACAAGCAGGCATGGGATGACGTACCGTACCTTTATGAAAGTGATATTAAAATAGCAATGTGCCCTCGCTGTCGTGAAAAGACTGCACATTTTACGATGATGAAGGCGGAGGATAAGAAAAAGAGCCATCAACTTCTTTGTCCAAATTGCGAGGCCACGATTATTAAAGAAAATGGTCAAATTTGTGATGGCGTAGCGTGGAGAGTGGGCGTTCCCAATGAAAAAGTTGAGTTGAGATGTTCCTATTGCAACCATTCGGTGATTATTTCAATAAAAGATATTGTGGATGAAAGGATTAAAGGCAAAACTGATGAATGACTGGATGCGAGAAGTGGACTATGCGACCTACTGCCCGAAATGCAAGAACTTCAAGGTGCTGGAGACGGACGAGCCCTGCAACGAGTGCCTGACGGAGTGTGCGCGGGAGGGTAGCAAGAAGCCTGTGAAGTTTGAGGAGAAGACGCGAAAATAACGGGCTACTTTATGAGATGATTGGTCTCAAAATTATATTTTGGAGGTACAAATTATGAACATGAACAAATTTATGACGACTACGGCAAAGGTAGGAGCACTTTACATTGGTGCATTTGCAATTTGGAAGTTAGGCATTTGGCACGGCGAAGGAGCAGGCGTGGCACTTGGCTATGCGGCCGAACACACCACGTGTACTGAAGGTGGCGCTCTTGGCTATTTGGAATATGTCGAGAAAAACGAAAAGAACTTGTTTGGCAAGATGTTTACAATGGGAGCCAATAAAATAGCAAAGCAGTTGAAAAACATTGAGAACAATTAACTCAAAGGCGAGAGTCGTGGAGAAATCTGCGGCTCTTGATTTTTATGATGTGTAACGATAGGAGCAATTCAAATGCACGAGATTCAGGAAAAAGCCATGACCCATAAGGTATTTATGAAGATCATTCGTCCTTGGCCCGGACGAAGTGGATATTTAGAAAAGTTCTCTGATTTGACCTCGAACGGTATGGCGAGATTTCGCTTTGAAGGTGATAAGTGCGATACAGTTTGCCATGTGAGTAATATGGAATATAAGGTATACGATTGATTTTTAGAGTCCAATACACGAAGAAAAGAGTAACTATGCTGCGAAAAATCGCTGAGTATGTCAAAAAATGATATTCCGTAGGACAATTTGAAAATCTATTTTTTTATATTTGAAGGGAGATGTTTGTATGCAACGCAAGAACATCAAATGTTGCCATTGTGGAGACTATACCCCGTTCATCACAGAAGAGAACATCGAAGTTATTCCGAAAGTTAATCTCACAAGAACCGATATGGATACTTTGGGAGATATCGCCGAGGCATTGGCGGAATGCGGTTGCTTAGGTGCGTGTGATTTCTTACGCCGGGTTCAGAGTGAAGTGACCAAAATCATAGAGTATCAGGAGGAGTAAGTGGCAAAATGAGAAACATGTCTAAGAAAACCTGGAAACTCCGAGTTCGGAGCCACATGACCGAGATGCAGAAACTGGATATTCTGCTGAAGCACGCTAAGGTTCCGCATACTTATGGACGTCGTTGGCCTGAGATGGATAGACCGGACAATCAGGAGTTTCTTCCGGGCGGACGGCACGATGGTGGTGAGCAAATCACTGCATATGATGCTGCTGGAAATCGTATCTGGGATGGCATTTGGGGTTGGGGTTCCTATGGCTTTGAGCAGGGGCTTATCGAGGTGATGGGTAGGCAGGCACTTGGCCTTGATGATGTTGAGGGCTGGCTCACGGCTCGTCAGGTTACAAAGATGTGGAGGTGTAGAAATGCTGCGAAAAATCGCTGAGTATGTCAAAAAGATATTCTGTATGGAGCCGATTCCTACTGCGGTCAATACGATGTGGGAAGCTATACATGAGTTGGAGATTGCCCGAAATCATTTTGAGAACTGCGACCCGGAATTTGTGGATGCGGCTATTTTTGAGTTGAACGCTGCGGAGTGCCGATTGATTGCTATGAGGAGGTGTGTGGGGTGATTGTGTATAAGGCGACCTATAAGTGCCGGTACTGTGAACGAAAATTCGACAGCAAATATCATTATTGTGGTTTAGACGATGCGGTTCACCATTTTGATAGCTGTATGAAGTTTCAACCGGTTCATTTCTGTAAGGGCGGACATGTTGGTATTGGAGACTTTGTGGGTTTTGAAAGGGTTGATGAAAATGAATGATATTTGGACAAAGCTCGGAGTGTTCTTTGGCCATGTGCTGGCTATGACCATCGTTATCTGTGCGTGGCTGATCATCGTTGTGGTTACGCTGAAAGTGATCTGGTTTACGCTATTTCGGATTTTGCTGTGAGGTATGACAGATGGATGATGTTGAGAAGTTTTCCAAGGCATTAAATGCAATAGCACAAGCTGGAGCATACAGTGCAAAAGATATTCGGCAAATCTGCGCCCAAGAAGTTCAATGTTGTGAGGAACTAATTTTGTGGGTAGATAATGTTCCGTATGCAGCAATTCGTACACCTACTGTGCAAGTTCCTGTATATGAGAGGTCGTCTGATATTCAGGAAAAGGACTGCAGACCTAATAGCAAGCTTGATAGTTGGCCGTATCGTGTGGTCGCCTTCCTGAACGAAGTAATCGATATATTCGTACTAGCTATTACGGAGGATTTCTTATGAGATGTTGTCCAGTATGCTATTTTAAAGTAAAGCCTACGGTGTCAGATAGAGTAATGACCGGCACGAAACTGGAAATCAAATACAAGATAGTATGTTCACGATGCGGATTCGGGTGCTATAAGGAAGGCGGTGTTGTTTTGGATTATGACAAAGAAACAATGACTCCATTGGTGGATGACAGTGGTCTACGGAGCATTATTAGGAAGTGGGATTCAATTTTACGAGATCCCGAGGCAGAAAGGATAGCTAATATATGAAACACACCTTTATATTTTCCTGCACAGACAACGGTGGCTGCCATCAGACCTTTGAAGTCAGGGCAACCGACAAGCAAAAGGCTATCCGAAAGGGCATGAATATTGCAAAGAAGTTCGCTTGCGGAGATATCTGCGGCGACTGGGAGTGTAAGTTGAAGAAGGAGGTTGGTTTATGAACGAGGACTTTGGAGCGATTACCATTCTTGCTCCAAAATGCCAAAAGTGTCCCAAAGTGAAATCCTGTGACCATAAACAAATGGCTCATCTCGGATACATAGTTTCACAAAGGGGCAATGGAAAGAGCCTCAGTCAGCTCGAAATAGTGGATTCACTGACGAAAAGGAGATTTAATTATGAAAATCGTTGAACCTAAGTACGAAATCCTGACTGATATTTCTGAAGGCGGCATCAAGGAGCTCCAGCAGATCGAGCGGGTGGCGCGGGTCTGCTACAAGAGCGAAGACAAGATCACGCCGGACGGTGAGTCGGCAAAGAAGCTTGTGGGTTTTCTGGTGAAGCAGGGGCACGAGGCTATGCTGGAGCATTCTCAGCTGTCCGTGCTGTTTACCTGTGACCGTGGCGTGGCGAATGAGCTGGTGCGGCACCGCATTGCGAGCTTTGCGCAGGAGAGCACACGATACTGCAATTACTCGAAGGAAAAATTTGGCGGAGAGCTGAGCTTTATTCGGCCGTTTTATATTCCTGATCTCGATATTTGTGATCCGGATTACTATAAGATTCCTGAAAAAGAACGCGAAGTCTATGAAGTCTGGCATGAGAGTTGCGGCTATGCTGAATTTGGCTACAAACAACTCATAGAATGTGGTCTCCGTCCCGAACAGGCTCGCTGCGTGCTGCCGCTATGCTTGAAGACCGAGATCGTGGTGACGACCAACTACCGTGAGTGGCGCAATATTTTCAAGCTGCGTACTCCTGTGGCGGCCCATCCTCAGATGAGAGAGCTGATGTGCCCGCTGCTGAAGGAACTGCAGAGCAAGATCCCGGTGGTGTTCGATGATATTTACACGTACTGGCCGAAGGATGACCAGACGGGGAAAGGGAGCACGGTGAAGTAAGCATGAAAGAAATTGATGAAAGATATATTGCCGCACTTGATGAGTTCGGTTTTGGAATGTTCCGAACTACAGTCGGTGTAAATATTTACCATACTACCTCAACAGGAACATTTATGATCAGTCTTAATGGCGAGGACTTTGCGGATATGCTGGTAAGCTATGCAGAAACGTTTAACCCGAATACCTGGGTGTCCTTGACAGTAAAAAGTCATTCGTCAACGCAGGATATTTCGGCAATGCTCAAGAACGCCCAGGAAATCCAGATGCTTCTTCTGCGGCTTGCCATTAAACTCGTGAAAATCAGTAAGGAAGTGGAGTGAGACTATGAAAAATCGTATTATTTGTTTTGCCGTATCTCTGATGATGCTTGTTGGCTGTGTGGCTGTGTGGTTCTGTGCAGCTGCTCCGAAGCGGATAAGGTGAATCGGAACATTTCCAAGCAGGCTAACTACTTTGAAGCTGAGCGCCGGATCACGGTCTATAACGCACGTACGGACAACGTCATCCTTGAAATGGAAGGTGCTATGTCCATCTCGAACAATGATAACAACGAACTGGTGTGTACGGTGAAGACTGGTCCGAACGAGTACAAGAAAAATTATATTTACCTGAACGAGTACACCATGTATGTTGTTGAGGATATCACCGGCACTCATACTGATCCGTACCACTATAAGCTTTACTTCCACACGGATATTCTGCCGGATGTGGAGGTGCGGTCATGATGACCAAGGAAGAAATCGCTGATATCTATGCCCGGCGCTATGTTGACAGAACGTGGTCGTATACGCAGGCGCTGTATGAGGCTAAAAAGTATGGTGTTTCAAAAGAAGAATTCGATGCAGAAGTCTTTGCATGGCGAGTAGCTCTCGGCTATGTTAAGAGGACTTCGAAAAAATAAGGAGGCGGATTACGATGAAAATTGGCATTGACAGCAGCTAGGAAGTGGCTGGAAAGAGGCGTTGCAAGATATTCAACGTCTTTTTCTTTTGCCCACTTTTATGTTTTATGCCCACTTTTGTTTTGGGCAGGGAGACGAAAAGGTGGCAAAATTCTATTCTAGGTTAGACAATATGGCTGATTGTTCACAAAAAGTTCATAAATTTTGGCCATTTGCCCACTTTCTGCCCACTTTTAAAATCAAAAGTGGGCACGGTTTACAACTAAAATATAGCGTATTATCGTCATATTTTTATACAAAAATGCCGTTTTGCCCACTTGCCCACTTTTTTTCTTAATTACACTATAAAAAAATAAAAAATATTATAATAGATAGGCGAAAAAAGTGGGCTTTTGGGCAGAGGCCAAAATTCACGAAAAGTTCAAGGTATCGACTTGTAAGAACCCGACCCGATGATGTATATTTACTATAACCGCTGTACACACCGATTAGATGCTTATGAGGTAATAAAGATGGCTTACACGAACCGCTTTATCAACAACGATGGCTTTGAGGAATGGACCGAGACAGATGCTGCAGGGAACGAAGTAAGATGCTATGCAAATGAGTTTGTAGAACTGCATACAAAAGTTCCCGTCTGCAAATGTTGCGGGCGAAATATGACAGAAGTAGTGCAGGGCTATTGGACCTGCCATCCTTGCGACATAACCTTGACCGAAGATGAGATAAATCATCCGGTACATCCTGAAAGTTACACGGACCTTGAACTGAGTGAAGACTACGGCGAGTTCCATTACAAAGACGGCCGGATGTTGGAAGCAGGTGTTCCTGACTGGTACCTGTTCTTCTATGAGCACCGGCCTGAATGATATTTTTGCGAGAGAGCTACAGAGAAATCTGTGGCTCTTTCTTTTTTGCGCCAAAACAGACGCGAAAAAAACATCCTCTTTTATGAAGAGGAGAGAGTGTGTCCCAAACGCACCATTCCTCTTTATTTTTTGGAGGAGATTTTATGCTGGAGAACCGATTTAAGACCAACCTGGTGAATGAAATCAAAGAGCGTTTTCCAGGCTGCATGGTTGTGCATCTCGATCCGAATGAGATTCAGGGTATCCCGGATCTCTTAGTTTTATACGATAGCACATGGGCAGCATTGGAAGGCAAGCGCTCGATTGATGCGCCACATCGTCCGAATCAGAATTACTATGTGAATCTGATGAACCGGATGAGCTTTGCGGCGTTCATTTGCCCGGAAAACAAGGAGGAGATTCTGAATGACCTTCAACGAGCATTCGAGGTTAATAGGGCAGCACGCCTTCCTCGGCGCTAGTAAGTATCACTGGATCAACTATGATGTGGACAAGCTTACTACAGCGTATACCAATTTCATGGCTGCGCAAAAGGGAACGGAACTGCATGAATTTGCAGCAAGGTGCATCGCGCTTGGCCAAAAGCTGCCGCGTTCTAAAAAGACGCTCAACAGCTACGTCAACGATGCCATCGGCTTTCGTATGACACCGGAGCAGGTACTTTGCTACTCTGAAAATTGTTTCGGAACAGCGGATTCCATTTGTTTCCGGGATGATATTTTGCGCATCCATGACCTCAAGACCGGAATCGTTCCAGCACACATGGAGCAGCTGCTCATCTACGATGCACTGTTCTGCCTTGAGTACCGAATTAAACCTAGCAGTATCCAGATCGAAAACCGTATCTACCAGTCCGATGATATTCTCATTGCCAATCCGGCAGCAGAAGACATCGAACCTATTATGGAGAAGATCCGCGAATTTGATCCGATCATTGCAAAGATGAAAATGGGAGTGTGCTGATATGAATCCGATCGAGAAAGACCTGAAAAACTACTTTGGCGTTGAATACGGCGGCGAGAATGATATTTTGGAGCATTATGGCACCAAGCGTCACTCTGGCCGTTATCCTTGGGGCAGCGGTGACAGTCCGTACCAGCATTCCGGTGACTTCCTGTCCCGTGTCGAGAAGTTTAAGGCCAAGGGTATGTCCGAGGGCGAGATCCTTGAGGCCATCAACGATACTCTTCCGCCCGAGTATAAGCTCGGGGCAACGGAATTTCGCGTTGCAAAGACCAAGGCAGGCCACGATCGCAAGGCTTCTCAGTGGGAAGATATTCAGAAACTGAAGAAGGAAAATCCTGACATGGGCTGGACTGAGATCGGACAGAAGCTGGGTATGCCTGAATCTACGGTTCGTTCCATGTACCAGAACGGCGTTGGTACAAAGAAGGATCAGGCTGAAAAGATTGCCGAAACCCTGAAAAAGGAAGTCGACAAGAAGGGTATGATTGATATTTCTGAGGGCACCAATCTTACCCTTGGCGTGTCAGAAGGTAAGCTGGACGAGGCTGTTTATATTCTGGAAGCAGAACACGGCTATAAGCGCTATGGCGTTGGTATCAAGCAGCCCACCAACTTCCGGCAGCAGACCAACATCACAGTCTTGGCAAAGCCTGAATACGACCAGCGATATGCTTATGAGCATCAGGGTGATATTCAGTCATTGGGTGACTATCATTCTGACGATGGTGGCAGTTCGTTTCGCCAATTGCAGCCCCCTTCGAGTTTGAGTTCTGATCGTGTAGCCGTGCGTTACGGCGATCAGGGCGGCCTTGCGAAAGACGGCGTTATGGAGATTCGCCGTGGCGTTGCTGATCTGGATCTGGGCAACTCCCATTATGCGCAGGTTCGTATCATGGTGGACAACAGTCACTATCTGAAGGGCATGGCCATGTATTCGGACAATATGCCGGATGGCGTTGATATTGTGTTCAACACGAACAAGCCTTCAGGCACGCCCAAGATGAAGGTGTTCAAGGAGATCAAGAACGACCCGGGCAATCCGTTTGGCGCTGCCATTACTGCGGAAGGCCAGAGCACTTACATCGGAAAAGATGGTAAGGAACACCTTTCTCCCATCAATAAGCTGAAGTGGGAAGGCGACTGGGACGATATGTCCAAGAGCGTTTCATCTCAGTTTCTTTCTAAGCAGCCGCTGCCTTTGATCAAGAAGCAGCTGGAGCTGACAAGAGCTGATTACAAAGCTGAATACGACGAGATCATGCACTACACCAATCCGACCGTCAAGAAAAAGATGCTGTTGGATTTTGCTGAAAAGTGTGATGGAACGGCGATGACGCTTAAAGCTTCTGCGTTTCCGGGTCAGTCCACCAAGGTTATTCTTCCTTTGGATAAGATCAAGGAAACCGAGGCGTATTGCCCGACGTATGAGAACGGAACGCAGCTTGCACTGATTCGTTATCCTCATGCAGGCACGTTTGAGATTCCTATTGTCACGGTGAACAACAAGAACGCCAGTGGTAAGAGCAACCTCGGCAACGTTAAGGATGCAATCGGCATTAGCTCTAAGGTGGCCGAGCGTCTGTCTGGTGCAGACTTCGACGGCGATACTGTCATGGCAATTCCTATGTCCGATAAAGTTCGCATCAACTCTACTGATCCGCTGCCTGGTCTGAAGAACTTCGACCCGAAGACCTCTTATGCAGTTCCTGAAGGTAATCCTAACAACGTCCGACTGATGAAGAAGGATGAAAAGCAGAAAGAAATGGGCATCATCTCGAACCTGATCACCGACATGACCCTGCGCGGTGCAACATCGGAAGATCTGGAGCGTGCCGTCCGGCATTCAATGGTCGTTATTGATGCAGAAAAGCATAAGCTGGACTACAAGAGATCGGAGAAGGAGAACGGTATCCAGGAGCTGAAGCAGAAGTATCAGATCCGGGTGGACGAGGACGGTAACGAGAAGTATGGTGGCGCATCCACCCTGCTCTCCCGTCGCAAACAGACCGTTCGTATTCCCGAGCGCCGTGGCAGTGTGCGCATCGATAAGGATACCGGTGAGTACATCTACAAGGAGAGCGGCCGTACCTTTACTGACAAGAAGGGTAAAAAGCGCATTGCTGAAGATGAAGTGAGCCGGATCTCGTTGATCAAGGACGTACACGAGCTGTCTTCCGGCACCAAGCAGGAAGAACTGTACGCAGACTTCTCCAATTATCTGAAGGATATGGCCAACCAGGCGCGCAAGGACTACGCCAATATGAAGGGTATCCAGCGTGATCCCGTTGCGGCTAAGAAGTATGCGCCTGAAGTGGAATCTCTGAAGGCCAAGTACGAGGCAGTCCTCGCAAACAAGCCGAAAGAGCGCCGTGCCATGATCATTGCAAATTCCAAAATCAAGGCTATTATCGAGGATCGCGGCCTTGATTATAAGGATAAGGATGATAAGAAAGAAATCAAGAAGATCTCGTCCGTAGAGATGCAGCGTGCCCGTGATCAGGTGGGAGCCAACAGTAGTAGGACAAAAATTGTCTTTACAGATCGTGAATGGGAAGCGATTCAGAATCATGCGATTTCTGATTCAATGCTTACCAAGTTCTTGAACAGTTCTGATTCTTCCGAGCTTGTTAAGCGTGCAATGCCGAAAGCGACAGCAACGCTTTCTTCTGCGAAAAAAGCAAAGGCTAAAGCGATGCTGGCTGGCGGATACAGCTATGAAGAAATTGCAAAGGCCTGTGGCGTTCCGAAGAGCACAATTTACGATACACTGAACAAATAAGAACAAAAGGAAGCGAGAAATATGGTTCGTTGTTTTCTTACTACGGTTGACAATCCTTACGATCCGCATGACCAGTTCGATCAGTGGTATCGTTTTGACTGTGACCATGGCTACAATTCCTGCGGCCTCCTTGCGCGGCTCGCATATACGTCAGATCAGCTGTCTGATAACGAAAATGCTTACGAAATTGAGCAGGCAATCGATCAGATCGTCATGGCTGATCCGTTAAACCTGTACCGGAAGGTCAAAAAGACCCTTCCCGACCCCGAAACTAGCACAAACGCTGCTTAAACTGACGTTTAGACAGGGGGAGGGGGTCCAAAAAATCCACCCCCTCCCTAAATCGCGCCGGTCTTTGATATTTCCCCGGGGGGTAAAATTGATATTTGGGCTTTGGGGTGTAGACCAAGGCCTGTTTTAGTTTTACCCCCTGCGTGTTCCCGATCTGTTGTAGAAATACGGTGGATCGGGAGTTTTTGTAAGGGCTCATGAGACAGTGTTTGAACCTTGTTCTCTGACTTTCATGATTCACCTCCTGGAATCTCCGATCCATAATTGATCTCTCCTTTCAATGACGGGCCTTTTTGCACAGACATACTCCCACAAAACAGCTCTCATGAACCCTTACAAAAACTAACAGAACACGAAAGTGGTCAGAATGTGGCGAAAAGCAGCACCGAAGTTTACAAAACACGGCTTAAAGAGCCAAAAACTCACGTGAAAGGAATGACAACTGTATGAAAACCCGAAAAGCCTCGTCTGGTGATGATGTCGGGTTACGTCCGGCATTGTCTCCTGAAGCGAGAGAAAACCAAATGATATCGCTGGCCGTAGACCTTGTGGAAAAGCGGCTGCGGGAAGGAACTGCATCCAGCGCCGAAACAACATATTATCTGCGGCTGTCCGGTAGCAAGGCGCGACTGGAAAAAGAAAAGCTGGAAGAAGAAAACAAGCTGCTGCGTGCAAAGACTGAGATGCTGCAGGCGCAGAAGAACACCGAGGAGTTGTATGGTGAAGCCATCAAGATGATGCGGGTATACCAAGGCATTGATGATGGAGGGGACGAGCAGGATGGATATTAAGCGATATTCCGAGCTGATACGACTGGCAAGCTTTGAAGACCGCTTCCATTATGTAAAGCTGCACGGAACGGTGGGGATGGACACGTTCGGCTTTGACCGGTACCTGAACCAGGATTTTTATCAGTCGAGAGAATGGCGGCAGTTCCGGGACAAGATCATTGTGCGGGACATGGGCTGCGATTTGGCACACCCGGAGCACGAGATCACGGACTGGGTGATACGAAACGGAAAGCCTATCCGGCCGCGCATTATTATCCACCATCTGAACCCGCTGACAAAGGAAGACGTGCTGGGGCACACGGCTGCGCTGCTGGACCCGGAAAACGTGGTATGCGTGAGTGACCGCACCCACAAGGCCATCCATTACGGAGATGACACGATCTTGAACCCCGCATTTGCGGAGAGACGCCCGGGCGACACCTGCCCTTGGAGGAAATGAGATGTATCCGGTACGAAAGTTTAATGTTGCGGAAGCAGCATACAGCACGAACCTGCGGCTGAAGATGCAGGAGGCAGAACACATGATGCGGTGCATTGCACCAAGCCGGGAGCGCAGTCTGGCGCTGACAAAGCTGGACGAGGCACTGTTCTGGGCAAATGCGGCTATTGCAGCAGAGGGCGTGATGGACCACGAGGAATAAAAAGGAGGAAAACAAAATGAACAACGAAGCAATGATGAACCGCGCAAAGCAGCTGGTGGTGGACTACTTTAACGCCCATGTGGACGTGACCGACGGCAAGAAGCTGACGATGGATGATGTGTTCATTGTATGGTTCAGCAAAACCCTGCAGAACTGGAAAGCACTGGTGAGCACCACCGTATCCGATGGGATGTATTACGAGATCACCCACAACGGGGACAAGCGGGAGACCTATCTGGATGCCTACAAGAAGTGGGACAATCAGTGTATTGCGGACTGAGGTGACGAGAAATGGACAGTATCCTGACCTCGGTGAAGAAGCTCCTTGGGTTGACCGAGGGGTATACGGCATTTGATGCTGACCTTATCATGCACATCAACAGCGTGCTGATGATCCTGAACCAGATGGGCGTGGGGCCGGAAAAGACCTTTGCCATCAGCGATGCGACCGCGACATGGAGCGAGTTCTGTGGGGAGCGGACGGACATTGAGGCGGTGAAAAGCTATACGGCGCTGAAGGTGCGGCTGCTGTTCGACCCGCCCCAGTCCAGCAGCGTGATGGACGCGATCAAAAGCCAGATCAGCGAGCTGGAATGGCGGCTGTACGCCCTGTGCGATAAGGAGGAAGCGTGATGCGGAGATTACTGTTTAGCGTAGACGGACAGCACCTTGCAAAGCAGGGCGATTTTTCCGGCATCACAGCCGGGAGCAAGGGTTACCTGAAATGCTGCTTTGGCGTGGACGGCAGCGACTGGCACGGAGCCAAAAAGGTTGCGCTGTTCAATGAGGCATATGCCGTTGCGGTGGACGAAGCACTGGAGTGCAATGTGCCGGACGAAGTGACCGGCGGCAAAAGCTTTAAGGTGCGGCTGATCGGCGCAAAAGGCGATATGCGGGTGACCACCAATGCAGTGCTGGTAGAACAGACCCTGTAAGCAGAAAACGCCGGAACGGAGAGGACGAAAGATGACAAATGTGGACGAAGTTCTGGCGACGATGGATACGCCGGAAGAAGCAGAAAAAGTGATCCTTGTCATTGATGAAGACCTGCGCGTGGTGACGATACCGAGCAAGGCAATCGTGATCGGCGCAAAGGGCGACAAGGACGTGAACCGGATCTGGTTCAAAATGAGCAGGTATTACCGCGGAACAGACATGGGCGGCTTTACACCCAGAGTGAACTACACGAACGCTGCTGGAAAGCACTATTTCTATCTGCCGACCGATATGGTATGCGAGGACGGGAAGACCCTTGCGTTTTCCTGGCTGATCGGCGACAAAGCAGCGGAAGCAAACGGAAGTGTGACGTTTAGCGTATGCCTGCGGCAGATGAACGGCGACGATGTAATCAAGGAATTCAACTCGACGATCGCCACGGTGCAGTGCCTTGTAAGCAACCACGAGGAAACTGCCGAGGACGATACCAAGGTAACGGACGCATACGCTGTGCTGGATGAAGCGATCCTGGATGAAACTGTGCTGGGATGAGGAGGACATATGCAGTACAACAAACACAACTTTAAAAGCAAACAACGACTGACGTCGCAGCAGATGAACGAGATCGACCAGGGAATCGCTGATCTGGTGGAGCACGCGAACGCTAACGATGGTAAGCTGAACCTGACCATTGGCACCGTAACATCCGGGAGCACGGCAGCCGCTACGATCGCCGACGGCAAGCTGAACCTGACACTGCCGAAAGGCGAGAAGGGTGACGCCGGCGCAAAAGGCGACGCGGGCCCTAGGGGCGATGCTGGTGCAAAAGGCGACACCGGCGTTACCCCGGTCCTTACCATCGGCAGCGTGACCACCGGTGATACCGCAAACGCTATCATCACTGGCACAGCGGAAGCACCGATGCTGAACCTGACACTGCCGAAAGGCGCAAAAGGTGACACAGGCCTGAAGGGCGCAGACGGTGTGCAGGGACAGGCGGGCCCCAAGGGTGACCCGGGTGCAACGCCGAACTTGACTATCGGCACTGTGACGACCGGTACGGACGCGGCGGCAACCATTACTGGTACGGCAGAAGCGCCTGTGCTGAACCTGACATTGCCCAAGGGGGAAAAAGGCGACAAAGGAGACCCAGGCAGCAGTGGAAGCGGCGGAAGTAGCACCGGCGGTGGTACCACAGATCTGACCATCGGTACGGTGACCAGTGGCAGCACTGCCAGTGCAACCATCGAGAACGGCAAGCTGAATCTGGTTTTACCCAAGGGTGACACCGGCGCTAAAGGTGAGGCGGGCCCCAAGGGCGATGCTGGCGCAAAAGGTGATAAGGGTGACACCGGCGATGGGATTAGCGAGACTTCAAAAGAGTTGCTGTTATCCCTGTTTGAAAACGCAGCCTATAAAACCAGTACGATGCAGGACACCTTGAACGCCTTGCGGATAGAGTGGGGCAGAAGTGCGCAGGATGTTCCGGTGCAGAGCGTAAGCCTGAGTAGCAGTGCCCTGACCTTGAACGAGGGTGAGAGCAAGACCCTGACGGCTACAGTGCTTCCCGCGACCGCTACCGCTCGGCCAGTGGTGTGGACAGTGACTCCAACCGGTTTTGCCACCGTATTAAACGGCGTGGTGGCAGGTATTAAAGCAGGCAGCTGCACTGTTACTGCCACCGCAGGAGGCAAGAGTGCAAGCTGTACGGTGACGGTGGAGGTGGTGGAGACGGCACAGCTGATCTATACCCTGCCCGCTGAAACGGAGCTGACCAACGGCTTTGATACCGGCTTGAAGCTGCTGGAGCATGCAAGTACCGAGACCCCGCAGTACACCATTTTGCTGGACGCAAAGGCGGGGAATGACTTCAATGCCAATGCATGGCCTGCCTTCCTGCACTGTCTGACCGAGACCGGCAGTACCTCAAACCTGCCCGGCTTCAACTCCACCAGCAGCCCGCTGAACAATAAGACGGAGTTCTCCTACTACAACACCGGCGGCGTTACCCTGTCGGACAGCATCGAGCACCTCAAGACCCGCACGCGGTATGCAGTACAGATCGATGGCACAAAGTACCGCGGCGGCAGTACCTACTGTCCGCTGACCGGGTGGCTGACCTGCATAAGTATGGTCATTGACGTGCCCCAGACCTTCCTGATCGGTGCGGCACAGAGCGCAGACGGCAGCAAAAAGCAGCAGTTCTGGCCGGGCACGCTGTACCAGTGCAGGGTGTACAAGGGGCTGCTGAGTGACAAAAAGGTAAACGAGTACATCGAAAAGGGGTGGTAAGATGGAAGGATACAGTATCAGCGGCCAGATCATCAGCCCGCTGGCGGGAAAGAATTTATATGTTGCAGGCGACAGTATCGCCTACGGCAAAAGCAGCACGGGCGGCTACGGCAAGTGTATTGCAGATAAGTATGGCATGACGCTGACCAACGAAGCGGCAGACGGCGCAACGCTGACCCCGAACATTACCGACAATGTATACGGCGGTATCCGTACCTGCATCAGCACGGTGGTGACAAGCTCCACAGCGCTTGCAAATGCCGATTACATCCTGCTGGAGGGCGGCGTAAATGATGCGTGGAACAATGCTCCGGTGGGCACCCTGACCGATGGCTTTGCCGCTGCCTACGACGAAACGACCATGACCGGTGCACTGGAGAAGATGCTGGACTATCTGGCAAAGAACTACAGCGACAAGCGCGTGGCCTATGTATTCCCGCACGGCTGGATGTTCGGCAGCAGTGAAAACTGGTACAAGACGTACAAGCCTGCCATCCTTGCCGCGCTGGAAAAGTGGGGCGTGCCCTATGTGGACATTGCAGAGACCACCCCGCCTATGGGCGGCCATGGCATAAGCGTGCTGAGGGACAAGTACACCAGCGACGGCACGCACCCAAACAAGGCCGGATACGAGCGGTTTTACATGGAGCCTATCGCAGCGTTGCTGAAGCGGCTGTAACAAGGAGTAAAAATCAAAATGGCACTCTCGAACACGGCTACGCCGAAATACTACGGCCGGTTCCGGGAGGCCGTGATGCGGGGCGAGATCCCTGTATGCAAAGAGATCAGCATGGAGATGAACCGGATCGACGACCTGATCCGAAACCCGGGCATCTACTATGACGACAAAGCGATGGACGGCTTTGTACAGTTCTGTGAGAAGGAACTGACACTGACCGACGGCAGCGACCTGAAGCTGCTGGAGACCTTTAAGCTGTGGGCAGAAGAGATATTCGGCTGGTACTACTTTGAGGAGCGCACGGTATACAAGCCGAACCCGGACGGGCATGGCGGGCGTTATGTGCAAAAGCGCATCAAGCACCGGCTGGTGCGAAAGCAGTACCTGATCGTGGCGCGTGGTGCAGCCAAGAGTATGTACGACAGCTGCGTGCAGCAGTTTTTCCTGACGGTAGACCCTGCGACGACCCAGCAGCTGACCACAGCACCCACTATGAAACAGGCAGAAGAGGTCCTTTCTCCCATGCGCACAGCGATTGCACGGGCGAGAGGACCTCTTTACCGTTTTATGACGGAAGGCAGCCTACAGAACACCACCGGCTCCAAGGCAGGGCGGACGAAGCTTGCCAGTACGAAGAAGGGCATTGAAAACTTTCTGACCAACAGTCTGGTAGAGATACGCCCCATGACCATTGACAAGCTGCAGGGACGGCGCGACAAGGTGGCCACGGTAGACGAATGGCTGAGCTGCGATATCCGGGAAGACCCCATTGGCGCAATTGAGCAGGGCTCCAGCAAGGTGAACGACTACCTGATCCTTGCTACGAGCAGTGAGGGTACGGTACGCAACGGCTGCGGCGACACCATTAAAATGGAGTTGATGAGCATCCTGCGCGGGGAATACGTGAACCCGCACGTTTCCATTTGGTACTACAAGCTGGACAGCATAGACGAGGTGAACGACCCTTCTATGTGGCTGAAGGCAAACCCGAACCTTGGTATTACCGTAAGCTACGAGACCTACCAGCTGGACGTGGAGCGCGCCGAGAAAGCGCCGGCAAGCCGGAACGACATCCTTGCCAAGCGCTTTGGCATACCGATGGAGGGTTACACCTACTTTTTCCCTTATGAAGAGACGCTGCCGCACCGGCACCGGAGCTTCTGGCAGATGCCGTGCGCGCTGGGGGCAGACCTTAGCCAAGGTGACGACTTTTGCGCGTTTACCTTTTTGTTTCCGCTGGAGCACGGATATTTTGGTGTAAAGACGCGGGACTACATTACCAGCTACACCCTTTCCAAGCTGCCGATGGCGATGCGGCAGAAGTACGACGAGTTTATGCGGGAGGGGACACTGGTGGTAATGGAAGGCACTGTGCTAGACATGATGGAAGTGTACGACGATCTGGACAGCTTTATCGAGAACGTGGGGTATGACGTCCGCTGTTTTGGGTACGACCCCTACAACGCCAAGGACTTTGTGGAGCGCTGGGCGCGGGAAAACGGCGATTACGGCATTGAAAAGGTGATCCAGGGCGCTAAGACCGAGAGCGTACCGCTGGGCGAGCTGAAGAAGCTGAGCGAACAGCGGAAGCTGCTGTTTGACGAGCAGCTGATGCAATTTGCCATGGGCAACTGCATAACGCTGGAAGACACAAACGGCAACCGCAAGCTTCTGAAACAGAGGTATGATCAGAAGATCGATGCGGTTGCCGCTATGATGGATGCGTATGTAGCTTATAAGTTGAACAGGGATGCGTTTGAGTAATCAGGTTTACTGCTTTTTCACTTTATGATGTTGATCGAAGCTGTTTACCACAGTTATATGCGGGTCAAGTCCTTTCATTCCGAGAGCGATTACCTGTTTTTCCTTTTCTTGAGACCGGAAGCGACTCTCGCCTAAATTTCGAAAACTCAAGTTATGTTTTCTAAGAACGGAATCATAATCAGAAGGATCTAACAGAGGTGGCGTGCTTTCCTGCGCTGGTTCTACGACTTGAGTGGTTTCTTCAGGAATAGCATTTCTGCTGGTACTTACTATCGGAGCGGATTCTGACGGAACTTCGTCAGCAAATAGTTCCTTATTTTCCATCCACCATGCAAGTGTGCGAGCTGCTGTCGCCAATCCAATTAAAGCTGCTCGTGTTGTTTTGGGGTGCTCCGTAGCAAAATTTATCAGAGAAAACTGCCGAGGATTATCTTCTTCGTCAAAGTAGTCAAGGCCTAATTCCAAGCCACCCATATCACAGTAAGGACATTTTACGGACTTCTTTTTGCGCTTTGGCGCAGTAATTTCGTTGCCACAGTTTGGACAAACGACTGTCATAGAACGCTCCTTTCAAAATTATGGCTTTGAAACGTCGTAGATAGTACGCATTTCATCAAGAGCGGTTTTAGCGGTTTCCAAATCTGTCTTCTCAAAACAGTGAACTTCGGGTAGGCTACCGCCGGAAGTTTCGGTAACGAGCAGAACAGAATCGTTCGTGGAATCCTGATACTTGAAATTTCGATGACAGGTTCCGCCAGAATAGTAAAAGACAGAATCAAGACCATCTGCAAGACTTGCTCCCTGATAGGATGCTAACCCCGCATTGCCTGATTTGGATGAGGTGAGACAGACAACGTTGACGTTTGATGCAAATAGCAAGTAATAAGTATTGTTTCCAGACGTATAAGTGTAGGCTTGAGAAAAATCAGAAGCAACGGCTATGAACTGTCCACGGAAAGATTTTGCAAAAGATGACGTTTTAAGGGCTGTAAAAGCAATCCATATAGCGAAAATGACGGCACAGATAACGAGAAAAACTTTGAGCGGATGCTTACGGCTTTTTTGTGCATTCGTTTCCATAACAAAATTCCTTTCCTCACAAGGGATTCATACACAAAAATTATAGCACCACAGGAATAAAAAGTAAATTGCGTAAAACGCAGAAAGGGGTAGAAAGAATGGATTACTGGGAATACCTTGCGCACGGTCAGGGCAGCGAACGGCGCGGACACCGGTACTATGCGCGCGAACTGATCGGCAACAAGAACGGCAAGAACGTATACCGTTACTTCTATACTGCCGATGAATACTCTGCCTACAAGCAGAACAAGGGTACGCCCGGCCGGGATACTTATGCCGAGAACGGCACCAGCAAGAGCGCCATTGTGTGGCCGAAGAACACGAGCCGCAAGCGTAAAGCTGCCGAGGCACGTAACTCGGTAGAGCAGCAGAAGAGCGCTATGGACAGAGACCGCGCCCGCACCAGCGTCCGCGCAGAGAAAATCAAAATGGACGCTAAAGCGTACCGCAAGCAGCGTAGACAGGAAAAGAACGATGCCCGGAACGAGCTGAAGCGAAAGATGGACGTTGCCCGTAAGCGCAAGCTGGCACGGGAGAGCGTTGCTGAGCAGAAGAGCGCTATGGACAGAGACCGCGCCCGCACCAGCGTCCGCGCCCAGAAGGTGCAGATGGATGCAAAGCGCTACCGCAAGCAGAAGCGCTACCGCAAGCAGAAGCGCGAACGCATTAAGGCCAACCGTATTGCGCAGCAGCATACGATGGACCGCGAGCGGTGGAAGAGAAACGAAAAGGCTGAGCAGGTGAAGAACCGCGGTGACAAGCATAACACCCGCGTGCAGGAAGCCATCCGTGAAAAGGTGCATAAGGACGCCGTAGCCTACCGCCGCAAGCGTGCACAGGAGAGCGTCCGCGCCCAGAAGGTGAAGATGGACGCAAAGCGGTACCGCCGCCAGAAGCGCGAAATGCTGAAGCAGAAGCGCGCCGGGCAGAAGCGCATTATGGATAACATCCGCCAGCGCCCGTATTACCAGCCCACCATCAAGCGCGGCCGCTGAGAACGAGGAGGGATGGCATGGTACGGGACGAAGAACTTTACCACTGGGGCATCAAGGGTATGAAGTGGGGCGTGCGCCGGTTCCAGAACCCGGACGGCAGCCTGACCCCGGCCGGTAAAAAGCGCTACAGCGCAGAGGGCGGCGAAGGGGAGGAAAAGCCCAATTACGCCCCGAAAGCGCCGAAGAAGATCGCCGGCGACTATACCGATGACGAGCTGCGCGCCCAGATCAACCGGATGCAGATGGAAAAGCAGTACCGGGATCTGGCCGGGCAGACAAACGTGCGGGAGGACGACCCCAACAAGGAACTGAAGCTGCAGCGGGAGCGGCTGCAATTGCAGCGGGACGTGAAGAACCTGAAGAAGGAGATCAACAGCGGGCAGACCTTTGTGGGCAGCGTGCTGAGCGATGCAGGCAAGAAGGCTTTGACCACGATGGCTACCGGCGCGATGCTGTATATGGGCAAACAGACCGTAAAGACGCTGTTCAATAACCCTGATCTGGCAAACGCCGTGGGCAAGGGCAGCCTTGATAAGGAAGAAAAGAAGAAGGACGACTGACGGCGGGAGGAAAAATCAAAATGGAAATGGATCTTGGTTCCCGGCTGAAGCACGCCTGGAACGCTTTTCTGAACCGCGATGCTCCCCCGAACTTTGGCGGATACAGCTACCGCCCTGACCGGGTGCGGCTGACGAGAGGCAACGAACGCACTTTTGTGACCAGCGTATACAACCGCATTTCCATGGATTGCAGCGCAATTACGATACAGCACGTAAGGCTCGATGACAATGGCCGGTTTGATTCGGTCATCGATTCGGGCCTTAATGCTTGTCTGAACCTGGAAGCAAACCTTGACCAGACAGGGCGAGGGCTCGTGCAGGACATTGTAATGAGTATGCTGGACGAGGGCGTTGTGGCAGTAGTACCTGTGGAGACCGATTACGACCCGAGCATGAGCAGCAGCTACCGCATTTACTCCATGCGGGTGGGAAAGGTGCTGGAGTGGTACCCGGAACACGTGCGGGTGCGGCTTTACAACGACAAGACCGGCCAGAAAGAGGAGCTGGTGCTGCCGAAAAAGACGGTGGCGCTGATCGAAAACCCGTTTTACGCCATCATGAACGAACCGAACAGCACGATGCAGCGCCTGATCCGAAAGCTGAGCCTTCTGGATGTGGTGGACGAGCAGGCCGGAGCCGGAAAGCTTGACCTGCTGATCCAGCTGCCGTACGTGGTGAAGAGTGATGCGCGGCGGGAACAGGCCAACCGGCGCAGACAGGAGATAGAAGAACAGCTCCGTGATTCGAAATACGGAATTGCGTGGACAGACGGCACCGAGCGGGTGACGCAGTTGAACCGCAGCCTTGAAAACAACCTTCTGAAGCAGATCGAATACCTGACGAACATGTTTTACAGTCAGTTGGGTATTACCCTTGAGATCATGAACGGTACTGCAGACGAGGCAGCGATGACCAACTACTACAACCGCATCGTGGAGCCCATTGTAAGCGCGATCACGGACGAGATGAAACGGAAATTTCTGACCAGAACTGCACGCAGCCAGGGGCAGAGCATCCTGTTCTTCCGAGATCCGTTCAAGCTGGCACCCATTGGCACGGTGGCAGAGATGGCGGACAAGTTTACCCGCAACGAGATCATGAGCTCCAACGAGTTCCGGCAGGTGATCGGACTGAAGCCGAGCAAAGACCCGCGGGCAGACGAGTTGAGCAATAAGAACCTGAACCAGAGCCCGGATGAGATACAGAACACCGCTATGGCTGGCGGAAAGGAAACAGTAGACCGGCTGCTGGCAAAGGAGAAAGGATAAAGGGAAAAATCAAAATGGCGTTGAATTTTGACTACGATTTTTCCGGCTATGCGACCAAGGCAAACACGAAGTGCTACGACGGGCTGACCATTGCACCGAACGCCTTTAAGGGCGACAACGGCAAGAAGGTACCTGTGGTGTGGAACCACAACCACTCCGGCCCGGAGTATGTGCTGGGGCACGCTTTGCTGCAGAACCGGAAGGACGGCGTATATGCATACGTCAAGCTGAACGACACCCCCAGCGGCCAGACGGCACTGGAGGCGGTGCGCTGCGGCGACATTGATGCCATGTCCATTTTTGCAAACGGTCTGCAGAAGGCCGGGCAGACGGTGATGCATGGTGTGATCCGGGAGCTGAGCCTGGTATTGGCCGGGTGCAACCCCGGGGCACTGATCGACGAGATCGTGGCGCATGGCGCAGACAACGATGGTGAAGGCGGCGAGGCCTTTATCTATACCGATGGCGGTATCAGCCTGAAGCACGGGCTGGACCCCGACGACAACCCTTTGAACGAGGAGGATGACGATATGGCGAAAGCAGGCGGTAAGACGCTGGAAGAAGTGTACAACAGCATGACCCCCGAACAGCAGGAATGCTGCTGTGCACTGGTAGGCATGGCGAAGGACGGCCTTGACGAGGAGAATGACCCCGATGAGGACGATGAGGACTACGACGAGGACGACTATGAGGACGATGAGGACTACGAAGACGAGGAGGACGACATGAAGCACAACGTTTTCGACAACGATCCCGAGCAGGGCGTGCTGCGCCACAGCATGGACGAGATCAACGCCGCCATTGCGGACGGCAAGAGCTGCGGCAGCATGAAGGACGCATTTATCGCCCACGGCATTGAGGACGTGGAGTGGCTGTTCCCTGAGGATCACCTGCTGGACACCCCGCCCCGCATCATCGACCGCGACCAGAGCTGGGTAAGCAAGGTGATGAGCGGCGTGCACCACATCCCCTTCAGCCGCGTGAAGAGCATGGCTGCCGACCTGACCGAAGAGGATGCCCGCGCCAAGGGTTACATCAAGGGCAACTTCAAGAAGGAGCAGGTATTCAGCCTGCTGAAGCGCTCCACCACCCCCACCACCGTTTACAAGAAGCAGAAGATGGACCGCGACGATGTGGCGGACATTACCGGCTTTGACGTGATCGCATGGCTGAAGCAGGAGATGCGCGTGAAGCTGAACGAGGAGCTGGCCCGCTCTTACCTGATCGGTGACGGCCGCCTTTCCTCCAGCGACGACAAGATCAACGAGGGCAACATCCGTCCCATCTACAACGATGACGACCTGTTTACCATCAAGGTGCAGGTGGAGACCGCTGCCGGTGACGACACTGCCACGAAGCTGGACAAGATGATGACCGCTGTGCTGAAGGCCCGCAAGAACTACAAGGGCGCAGGCAACCCGACCTTCTACACCACCGAGGATACCCTGACCGACCTGCTGCTGCTCAAGGACAAGATCGGTCACCGCCTGTACAAGAACGAGGCCGAGGTGGCACAGGCGCTGCGCGTGAAGGAGATCGTGACTGTGCCGCAGATGGAAGGCATGAAGGGCAAGCTGGGCGGCGAGTTCATTGGTCTGATCGTGAACCTGTCCGACTACACCGTTGGCGCAGACAAGGGCGGCGCTGTGAATATGTTCGATGATTTCGACATCGACTACAACCAGCAGAAGTACCTGATCGAGACCCGCTGCTCCGGTGCCATGACCACTCCGTTCGGTGCAATGGCCATTGAGTACAAGGTTGCCTGATAAGGAGGATATGCAAAATGCTGTACAAGTTCTATGAGCAGGGCAAGGACCTGCACGTTGCAAACTACATGGCCTACGGCAAGACCGCAGACCACAAGCTGTACGCTGACGCTGCTTTCAAGGAGACTGTGACCAAGGAAGAGATCGAGGACGCTTTCAAGAAGGGCCGCCTGATCGTTGTGGAGGGTGCAAACTACCTGCTGCCCGTCGCCTTTGGCACCACCGGCGTTGTGACTGTGACCGCAGGCGAGACCGTGAAGACCCAGGCGTGGACCGCCAGCGACCCGGCATGAAGGGGCGACGCTGCGCTGGACGAGTTCATCTTGGATGAGGATGTCCTGGCGTGAGTGCCCCAAAAATCAAAAATGGAGTGAAAGCGCTATGAGCAAGTGGTTTGGAAAGCTGGGCTTTATCGAGACCCAGGAGACAGAGCCGAGTGTTTACTCGGAAGTTGTAACAGAGCGTGACTGTTACGGCGACCTTATGCGGAACACGCGCAGGTTACAGTCCGGCGACAAGGTGAACGACGATATTTCCCTTGCGAACACGCTGAGCGTCCTTGCCGACCCGTATGTTCAGGAGCACTTTTGCAATATCCGGTACGCAACGCTTTACGGCGGAAAGTGGAAGGTGACAGATGTAAGCGTGGAGTATCCGCGACTTGTTCTGACGCTGGGAGGGTTATGGCATGGCAACTAAACTGAGCGAAAGACGCTCCGGGCTGGATGCTTTTTTGCGCAGCATTGTGAAACAGCGGTGCGGCAGTGAAAACGTGTACTACCAGCCGCCTGCAAACCTGCGGATGAAATACCCTTGTATCTGCTACAAGCTGGAAAAGATCCGCAGCCCGAAGGCTGACGACCGCGTATACCGGCAGACCTTCCATTATTCTGTGACTGTGATCGATACGAAACCGGACAGTGAAATGACTGCGGCCATGAGCATGCTTGAACGAGCTGCCCATGACCGCAATTTTGTTTCCGACAACTTATACCATGACGTATTCAGCGTATGGTACTGACGCCTTTATGAAGGAGGATGAAACTTATGGCAAGACTGGTATGGGATGCAGACGGTGCCCGCAAGTTTACGATGGGCGTTTCCAACGGCGTGCTTTACCCGAAGAACGGTGAGAGCGGCAAGTACGGCACCGGCGTGGCATGGAACGGCCTGACCGGCGTGACCGAGAGCCCCAGCGGCGCAGAGCCCACTGACCTGTGGGCCGATAATGGCAAGTACGCCCGCCTGATCTCCGGTGAGGACTACGGCTTTACCGTGGAGGCCTATTACTACCCTGACGAGTGGAAGCAGTGCGACGGCTCGGCTGAGGTGGTGAAGGGCGTGACCCTTGGCCAGCAGAAGCGCATTCCCTTTGGCTTTAGCTGGCAGACCAAGATCGGCAGCGATCAGGACCCGGATGCAGGCTATGTGATCCATGTTGTGTGGAACGCCACCGCACAGCCCAGCGAGCGCAGCCACGAGACTGTGAACGAGAGCCCGGATGCAATGACCTTCAGCTGGGAGTGCGGCACTGTACCCACCAACGTGACCGGCTACAAGCCCTCTGCCGTGATGGAGATCGACAGCACCGTGGTGAGCAAGGACACGATGAAGAAGGTGGAGGCAAAACTGTACGGCGACGACACCACCGGCACCCCCACTCTGCCCACCCCGGACGAGCTCATTACCCTGCTGAAGGCAGGCTAAGCGATAAATTCAAAATAAAAAGGAGAGATCTATTATGCTGAAGAAAACTGTTACCTACACCGACTACAATGGCGTGGAGCGCACCGAGGACTTTTACTTCAACCTGACCCGCAGTGAGCTGATGGAGATGCATCTGACCACCGAGGGCGGCATGGACGAGAAGATCAACAGCATCATCAACGCCAAGAGCCAGCCGGAACTGGAGAAGCTGTTCAAAGAGATCCTGCTGAAGAGCTACGGCAAGAAGAGTGCGGACGGCCGCCTGTTCATGAAGAACGACGAGATCCGCGCCGAGTTTGAGGCAAGCCCGGTGTACGACGAGCTGTACATGAGGCTGTTTACCGATGAGAACGCCGCCGCAGACTTTGTGAACGGCGTGATCCCGCAGGTACAGCCCAAGGCAAACCCCGCCATGCAGATGGCAGCAACCGCGAACGCAGCCCCCGCACTGACGCTGGGCTGATGAATAAGACCTTCTTCGCAAGCTTTGCTTAGAAGGCAGTACAAGAAGGCTATCCGCGTAAAAAACGGGTAGCCTTTTATTTTTTCGTTATACAACGAACACATTTGAAACATACAGGGAGGGCAGCAGGATGCTGGAGATCATAGTACCGGGCAGAGAGGACTGGGACGAACGGACAAACCAATTCGTATACGAAAAGCCGACTCTGCTGCGGCTGGAGCACAGCCTGCTCTCCCTGTCCAAATGGGAAAGCAAATGGCACAAGCCATGGCTGGATACGAGAAAGCCGAAAACACGGGAGGAGATGCTGGATTACATCCGGTGCATGACCGTGACCCAAGGGGTAGACCCGAAGGTATATACCCGGCTTACGCGGCAGAACATGGCTGACATTAAAACATATATGGAAGACCCGATGACCGCTTCCTGGTTCAACGACAAAAAGAAGGGCCGCGGACGCGGACGGGTGCAGACCGCAGAGCTGTTCTACTGCGCAATGGCAAGCTACGGCATCCCGTTCAGCTGCGAAAAGTGGCATTTGAACCGGCTTTTGACCCTTTTGCGGGTATGCGGCGAGGAAAACAGCCCGAAGCAGAAGATGACCAAGCGGGAAGAGATGATGCAGCGGGATGCGCTGAACAACGCCCGCAGGGCAAAGTACCACACGAAGGGGTGAGCAGCATGAGCCGGGTGATCAGCTTTGCACAGCACGGCGACTTTAAGAAAAGCCTGACCTTTATGACCAGAGTGCGCAGCCGGAACGTGCGCGGCATTCTGGAGAAATACGGGCAGAGGGGCGTAGAAGCACTGGCGACCGCGACCCCGAAGGCAACGGGAAAGACGGCGGCAAGCTGGAGCTATGAAATCAAAATGGACGAGAATGGGGCGACGCTGTGCTGGAAAAACGCCAACATCGTGGACGGTGTGCCCATTGCGGTGATCCTGCAATACGGGCACGGCACCCGGAACGGCGGTTACGTGCAGGGGACGGACTACATCAACCCGGTAATGAAGCCGCTGTTTGATGAAATTGCCGCAGAACTGTGGAGGGAGGTAAGAAAGGCATGAGCCAGGAAGTAGACCAGCGCGTTGTAGAGATGCGGTTTGACAACGCGAAGTTTGAAAAGAACGTACAGCAGAGCATCAACAGCCTGAACGCGCTGAACGAGAGCCTGAAATTTGAGGGCGCGGAAAAGGGCTTTGCCGAGGTGGAGAAAGCCAGCGAAAAGGTGGACTTTGACCGGATGACGACCGCGTTGGAAACGCTGACGGGAAAGTTCTCGGCGCTGGAAGTGATCGGCATGACAGCGCTGGTGAAGATTACAGACAAGGCCATTGATGCGGGCACAAAGCTTGCAAAGAGCCTTTCCATTGATCAGGTGACCAGCGGCTGGACCAAGTATGCCCAGAAGACCGCCAGCGTACAGACCATCATGAACGCGACCGGCAAGAGCATTACCAAGGTGAACCAGTATCTGGAGAAGCTGATGTGGTTTTCGGACGAAACCAGCTACGGCTTTACGGACATGACCAGCGCCCTTTCCACCCTGACCGCAGCGGGCGGCGACATCGAGAAGATGATCCCGATGATCATGGGTATGGCAAACGCCACGGCCTATGCAGGCAAGGGCGCGGCAGAGTTCCAGCGGGTGGTATATAACCTTGCGCAGAGTTACGGCACCGGTGCCATCCAGCTGATCGACTGGAAGAGCGTGGAGCAGGCAGGTGCAGGCAGCCAGCAGCTGAAGCAGCTGATCATCGATACTGCGGTGGAGCTGGGCAAGCTGAAGGAAGGCGAAGTGACCACCGGCACCTTTGGCAGCACGCTGCAAAAGAAGTGGGCCGACCGCGAGGTAATGGAACAGGCCTTTGGCAAGTACGCTGAGTTTGCCGAGGCGGTGAACGCCGAAATGAAGGCACACCCGGAGAAATACAACTATCAGGCAGCGAATGCCATTGAAGCGCTTGCTGACCAGTACGACGAAGTGACCGTGAAGGCCTTTAAGGCGGCACAGGAGGCGAAAAGCTTCAGCGAGGCGGTGGACGCCACAAAGGATGCCGTGAGCTCTGGTTGGATGCAGACCTTTGACATTCTGTTTGGCAACTACGAGGAGGCAAAGACCTTCTGGAGCGGGCTTGCAGAGCAGTTCTGGGATATTTTTGCAGGCGGTATGGGCGGACGCAACAGCTGGCTGAAGAAGGCATTCAACGGCGGCATGGACCAGCTGCTGGACGAGACGGCGCTGGGAGACGTGGGCGATGCGTTTACGAACCAGCTGCGCCGCAGTCTGATTGCAAGCGGCAAGCTGACAGAGCAGCAGATCGAGGACGCAGGCAGTTTTCAGAAGGCGCTGGAGAGCGCAGGGGTGACCGCGGATGACCTGTATGAGCGGGTGCAGGCGAGCCTTGCGGGATACGAAGAAGCGGCGAAGATGAGTGACGCGGAACTGGCTGCGCAGGGCGTGAGCCGGGAGACCCTGAACAAGACGATCGAAGCCTACCGGGAAATGGCCGAGGCAATTCAAAATGGCGAAGTGAGCCTTGACAGCTATGCCGCCAAGATGGGCAGGATGAGCGGACGGGAGCACTTTTTCAACGGCATCCTGAACATCCTGAAGGGCATCAACAGTGTGCTGGGGCCTATCCGGGACGGATTTGACGAAGTGTTCCACACGGACGGCGGCCCGTTGTATAGTTTGCTGGAAGGGTTTGACAATCTGACGAGCAAACTGGTGCTGAACGAAGGCACCATGGAGAACCTGACGAAGTTGTTCAAAGGCTTATTCAGCGTACTGAGCGTGGGCGGAAAGGCCATCCGGGTAACGGGGCGCATTGCTTTGGCGGTGATCGGAAAGCTTGTGAATGCACTGGAGCCGCTGGGCGACCTGCTTTTGCGGGCAGGGGCAGCCTTTGGTGATATTTTTACCACCCTGAACGAGAGCCTTAACAATGCCGAGAGCATCGACGACGTGATCAATGCACTGGCGGTGGCCTTTGGCAAGCTTTTGCAGCCGGTGAAGGATATTTTCGGGCTGCTGCGTACGCTGATCCATGGCGGCACGGTGGAAGAGGCAAAGGGACAGTTCAAGACTTTTAGCAGCATTGTAAACGCCGTGAGTACCGTATTCCAGAACTTTGGGCTGAAGGGAATCAGCATCAGCGGGGCGCTGGGCAGTGCGGTGAAGCTGCTGGGCGGAGTGTTCTTTGCCGCCTTTGACGGCGTGGGGGCATTGATCGGCAAGGCATTCGGCGCATTTCAGGATGCGGGCAAGAATGTCGGCGACTTTAAGGACAAGCACCTTGAGACGCTGGAGCAGGTACGGGACACCGTGGTGAGCCTGCCGGAGAAAGCGGGCGCGGCCATGAAGGAATTTGCAGGCAGTGTGCAGACCGCATTCTACAATGTAGCAGACGCCTGCAAAGCAGGTCTTTCGGCAGTGAAAGAGTTCTTTGACCTTAATGATGTGGACGTCTACCGGCTTCTGGCGCTGATCGACGTGGGTTTGCTGGCACTGGCGATCTGGGCAGTAGCTACTGCGTTGAAGGGAATGCAGAAAGCGATCAAGAGTGTAACGGATGCTACGGCAAAGCTGCTTTCGAACCCCGTGACAGACTTGCTGAACAGCATGAAGAATGCCGTGGATACATGGACAAAGCAGCATACGACCAATAACTTTGTTAACATTGCAAAGGGTATCAGTATTGCGATTGGAGCCATCAGTGCATCCATTTATATGCTGAGCAAAATTGAAGACCCGAAGCAGGCAGCTATTGCGCTGGGCATGGTAGTAGCGACCCTGATCGGGTTAGTGGCAGCCATGAAGGTGCTGGCGAAGAGCGATGTTTCCGGGCTGGACAGTGCAAAGATCATGGCCAGCATGGTAGCTGTCAGCATCGGAATGCTTGCGTTAGGCTCCACAGTGAAAAATCTGGCGAGCGCCATGAAGATGTTCAAATACTTCAACGAGAAGCAGATGAACAATGTGGTTGGGGCGCTATTCAGTATTGCAGCTGCATTGTCTATTATGGTAGGCGTCGTTGGCGGATTCAACCTGTTGACGAACAAACTGAGGGCATCGTCCAAACTCAAAATGATGGATGCGTTTAAAGGCATTTCGTCTTACATTGTTGTGGCAACCGCTATGGTGGAGATGGCAGGTGCACTGTATCTGCTTTCTTCCATCGATGAGAAGAAGCTGCAGGACGGCTACGGCGCTATGATCGCCATCAGCGTGGCGATGGGTATCGTGGTTGGTGTCTTTGCGGCACTGAACCATTGGAACAACACGCTGCAGGCAGCAAGCAAGAATAAACTGAGCGGGATCACAAACGGCATTTCCAGCTTGCTGGTCGTAGCAACGGCACTTGCCGGAATGGCTGTTGCCGTGAAGATGTTTGCGGGCATTGAAAATCTGGACAATGCCATGTGGGCTGCCACGGGTTCACTGGTCGTGATGGCAGGCGTGATCGGTGCTTTGAGCCGCCTTGGGGGAAAAGCCAAGAAGATGCGCAAGGGTGCTGAAGCGATGCTGATCGCAAGCGCTTCGCTGGTGGTTCTGGCGCAGGCACTGAAGATGATGAATGAAGCCATTGCAATGGACGAAAGCGGTGCTGGAATGGCATCCATGGCGACCATGCTGATCGTGATGGCGGGTGCGATCTATATTCTGGGCAAGAGTGCCATAGAGAATATGGGCGCAGCTGCGGCGGTGGCGGCAATGGGATTTGCACTGATCGAACTGGCCGTGGCGCTGAACATGATCGCAGAAATTGGTGTTGCAGACCTCGCAAAGGGTCTGATCGCGCTGGGAGCCGCTCTATTTGGTTTGGTTGGCGCTGCGGCACTGCTTCCTGCGGCAACACCGGGTCTGGTTGGGGTGGCGGGAGCGTGTCTGATGCTGGCTGGCGCACTGCTGATCTTAACCCCTGCATTTAAAGGCTTGGCAACATTGACAGCGGGCGAAGCTTTGGCTGGCGTAATTGGCATCATTGGAATGATGATCGGTATGTTTGCAATTGGAGCCATCACGCCGGTTGCTGCTGGTATGATCATAGTCTCGGCTTGCCTTATAAACCTTGGAAAAGCCTTCAGCACATTTGCAGGCGGTGCGCTAAAACTATCGGCAGCATTTGCGATCCTTGCGCTGTTCTCTTCCTTGATTGACCCGCTTTGTCAGGCAATCATCGAAGCAGGTCCGGACATCGAGAAGGCATTGATTACGATCGTATCTGGTCTTTGCAATGCGATTGTTGCCTGTGCCGAACCGATTGGAAAAGCAATATTTGCGTTGGCGGTGACACTCACTAAAGTTATCATATTCTACTTGGCATGGTTGACAGGAGCTGCTGATTTAAGCTTACAAGGTGGATTGGACCAGATGTGGGTCGATCTAAATGACTGGTTTGCAAATCATTCGCTGTTTGATTTAATTAGTTCATGGCTATCCTCTGGAGCAGCAGCGTTTGAGAACTGGAATCCATTTGGTATGTTTGATTTAAACATGAATGGACGCTCAGCAAAGGCGGGCGAGAACACCGCGAACGCTATCAATGACTTTGATAAGAAACACGGCACTCGAATCATGGGCAAGATTCTCGAATTGCTTGGCTTTGACGTGATATACAAAGATGATACCGATACAAAGACAACTGCCGAAAACACCAAGAACGCAGCAGATGCCACCGGGGTTTCGGCCACGAACATGAAAAAGAGCGCAACCGCAATGGCGATGAGTGCCAAGAGTAGCAAGGAACTGGCAGACGGCATGATCCAAGTGGCGGATGACAGCGGCAGGGTGTATACCATGACCGCAGAGCAGGCCAAGGCGATGCTTGACGGTAAGACCGCCACGGAACAGACAGCAGGGGCTGTGAACGACCTTGGCAGTGCTGCAGCGCAGACGACTGGAAAGCTGAGCGGTACAGCGGCGGTCATGCGCACCTGTGCGGCAAAGGGAGCAGCGAGCACCGAGATGCTGGACGAGGCCGGGAACGCACTGGAGGGAAAAGAAGAACAGCTGACGGATAGCACCGACACGGCTGTTCAAAATACCATGGATGAAGCGGGCGACATCTCGGAGGAAGGCGGCAAGAGCGCGGCAAGCCGGTTTATGGAGGGATTCTTATCTAGGTTGCCGAAAGAATTCAAGGATATACTGAATGGCGTTGGCTTCAATATAAGTGGAATGGAAAGCTTCGTTTCGGGAATAGGTGGTGCATCTAATCAAAGCAATGTTCATAGCGGATCGGCTGCTGATCGAGAAAAATGGTTTAATTCCTGGTACAGTAACGAAATAAAAAAATATGACGGAACCAGCGGGGAAAGCTGGAAAGACCTGCTCGGCGACATTGCCGAAAAGATACCCGATCCGACAGCTGATCCTACCGGCGGCGGAAGCGGTAAGGGCAAATCTTCCGGCACGAAGAAGACCCTTGCAGAGCAGATCGAGGAGGCATACAAGACCCGGCTGGAAGCCAACAAGACCGCACAGAGTATCATTGACCGGGAGTACGCGCTGTGGCAGGCCGAAAACCAGTACACTGCCAGCAATGACGAGCTGATGGCCAAGAAGGCTGCCCACGCAGCGGACACCATTACTGCACAGACCGAGCGGGTGAGCATTGCACAGGCAAAGTACGATGCGCTGTTTTCAAAATGGGGCGCAGAAAAGGCCGAAACAAAGAGTGCCTACAACGAGCTGCTGGAGGAAAAGACCAGCCTTGCGGAGCTGAAGGCCGAGCAGTACACCGACCTGTTTGAGGAAGTGGCGAAGCGGTACGACACGAACCTTGACACCTTGGAGAAGCAGTACAACCTGTGGAGCGCCGAAAACGAAAACAGTGCGACCCAGATGGATAAGATCCGGCGTGAGACTGAGTACATGACCGAGGAACTTGCCGTACGGCAGAAGCAGGAAGCCAATGCGCAAGAGCAGTACGATGTATTGAAAGAAAAACTTGGCAAGGACAACCAGCTGACCATTCAGGCGTACAACGAACTGCTGGATGCGCAGACCGAACGCGTGGAGCTGGAAAACAAGATCGCAAAGCAGCAGCTGGCAGAGATCGAGGAGCGCATCAGCCAGATCGAAACGGCACAGAAGCGTGCTTCCAGCCAGATGGAGATGCTGCAGAAGGTGTACGATGATGGTGACCTGAGTGCCCGGGCAGATGCTTACCGGGAGGCCGTAGAGACCTACGGCAAGGACAGCAAGCAGGCACGGAAGGCACGGTATCAGGGCACGACGGCATCGATCCTTGCTGCGGTGGATGCTGTAAAGAACCTGAACTACCAGATGCAGCAGACTGAGGAGATCCAGAAGAAGCTGGATATGGAAGGCATCTCGGAGGCAGACCGTAAGCAGTACGAGCAGGACAAGCTGGAATCGCAGACGGCCTTCCTCGGCTTTGCAGAAAACCTTGCGGACGCGCTGAACCTTGGGGACACCGGCAAACAGGTGACCCTGAAGCTGGCGAAGGCCATCCAGAAGAACTGGACGCCGCTCAAGGAAGGCTTTAATACCGCCATGGACAAGGCCTTTGCCAATAACCCCGAGCTGAAGAACAAGCTGACAGATGCCTTTAAGACTGCCTTCAGCGAGACCGGCATGGAGGTGGGAACGGAGTTTGTTTCCACCATTGTAGCCATGATGCAGGGCGACTGGGCGAACGCACTGGCCAGCGGCCTGAACTTTATGATCGACTTTCTGCAGACGGACATGGGCAAAGACCTGATGACGAAGGTACTGCCAACCATCACAAACCTGTTCAGCAATGTGGGCAAGGCGGCTCAAGGAGCACAGGTTGGTCAGGCTATCGGTGAGATGAGCGGCGAAATGGCTGTAGCTGCAACGCAAGGCGGCGGACTGGTTACTGTGCTGGAAGCAGTCGCGGGCGGCATTGGCAGCATTGGTACAGCAGTTGCGGGCTTTGTGGCAGAGTTCTGGCCATTTATTCTGGCAGCAGTGGCGATCGTTGCCCTGCTGGGAGGCATTGCGGCGCTGGTGAACAAGCACAACGGCGTGGACAAAGTGGACAAGGAGCTGGCAGAAAAGGAAAAGGACAGCGGCGCTGACCTTGACATCAACTTTGCATGGGGCATCAACGCCAAGAAGGACAAGGTAGACGATGCCGTGACTGCCATGACCCAGAACGCCGTGGACATTGCTGCTTCGGCTGCGCAGAGCATGGAGGACGCGCTGAACGAGGACTGGGACTATAACCCGACCATCCGGCCGGTGGTAGACCTGACCGAGGTATGGGACAGTGCAGAGGACGTGAACAGCGCATTTGCCGGGGAAAAACACATGGAGCTGGACAGCAGCCTGACGGCACGGCTTGCAAAGGACGCAGACCGCGCATACGGAAATCAAAATGGAAACGGTGCAGGCGCACAAACCGGACGGGACGCAGAGCTGCTGAATGCCGTGAGCCGCCTTGGCGACCACATGGACGCTGTGGGTGAGAGCATCCGCGGCATGAAGGTAGTGATGGACGGCCGGAAGACGGTTGGCTACATTGACAGCCAGCTTGGCGTGAGAGCCGAACGGAGAAGATAAGGAGGGCAGCAATGGCAAGTGTAGCGCTTTCCACAAAGCCTGTGGGCAGCGTGGTCAAGCTGAATGAAAATGGCACGGCAGTGGAATTTGTTGTTGCGTGCCACAATTATCAATCAGGGCTGAACGGAACCGGACGAACCCTTCTGGTGCGCAAGGCGGTTTTGAGCGATCAGGTGGCATGGGCACGCTCTGTGGATTCTACGACCGATCTGGAATGGGACAAGTGTGCACTGAAAGAGTGGCTGAACGGAACCTACCTGAGCAGGTTTGACAGTGATATCCGGGGACATATAACGACAACGAGCTACCCTTCGGGATATTTTACAGACCGTGGCAAGGGAAAGAGCCAGATATTCGTGCTTTCGGAAGCCGAGTACACCGGCGGACTGAACAGTAGTGCATTGAACGCGCTGGACGCCGATGGAAGCTCGACGTACGAATGGACCCGTGATGTGGCAGACAGCCAAAAAGAAGACGGGGACGACATGAGCAACTGGTGGTACACCCGGGTGCGCATCGTTTACAATTCCAGTAGAGACGGTTTTCGAGCATCAGATTGCGACTTTCCGGATGCAGATTCTGCTTATACCGCAAAGGCAAGACCCTGCTTTACCGTATCAGGAGATATGCGGGTGACCGAGCCAGACAGTTCGGGAGGTTCAGGCAGCACAGGCGGTTCAGGTAGCTCGGGAGGCTCAGGAAGTTCAGGCGGAGAACTGAGAGAAAATCACCCGCCGAAGATCAGCTGCGAGTTTCCGGATGGCGGAACGCTGGGTTCCTGCCGCAAGGGGTTCAGCCTTACGTATGCTGTATACGATGAAGACGCCGACACCATGAAGGTGACTGAGTACGTGAGCGGGATACAGTTGCGGCAATTTAATGCACGGAACGGGCAGCAGGAGACCTTTACACTGGACGAGAAGGTTTTTGGGCAGCTGGCAGCAGAGAAATACCATACCATTAAGATCGCGGCAGATGACGGCACAAAAACTACCGAGTGGACGCAGACCTTTTACAAAAGCTACCAGCGTGGATACCGCGTTTATGCTGGTACATTGACGGAAGGAAGTATTATAGACTTTGGTGTCTTAGGCGCTTTTGGCGGCTTGGGGCTTAGCGGAATCCTATCGTACAAATGGGCTACCCGGGAATGCATCTATGACCCGACCTGCGTGGATGATGAACTGGATAATATTATTATAGACCCACAGCTTGAAATGGAGAAAAACGAGCTTGGGTCTTTTGAGTTTACGTTGCCGGTATCGAGCCGCTTTTACAACAGCCTGATCCCGCGGCGCACAGTGGTGAGCGTGGAGGAAGACGGCGTTGAGATCTGGATGGGATACCTGGCCGAGATCGACAAGAATTTCCAGATGGAAAAGAAGGTGTACTGCGAGGGAGAGCTGGGCTTTTTGAAGGACATCAGCCTTGTGCTGGAGCCGAAGGAGTACACAGCTTACGAGTTGTTCTCGGCCATTATAGCGGCTGCCAATAATAAGAAATGGAAAAGCTTTAAGAAAGGAAAGATATCAGACAAGCTCAAGAACGTAAAGGTGAACCTGAAGGAATCTGGCACGCAGTACACCACGGTGTGGGAAGCGCTGAAAAATATTCTGCTGGGAAATGTTGGTGGAATACTGTATGTCCGCAAAGAGCCAAGCATAATGGGCGGAGGATACGTCCGCTATCTGGACTACTATTGGACAGAGGATGAGCTGGGACTTACGACGCAGTGCATCGAGTTTGGCAAAAACCTGCTGGATCTGGACTATTACGTAAAGGCTTACAACATTGTGAACCGGGTGACGTATTACGGTTATGAGACAAAAGGCTGGTGGATCTTTGCGCACACGGATAAGATCTCCGTGACAGTGGAAGACGCAACGTCCGTAGCGATTTATGGCCCCATTGAACGGTGCTATGCGGTGGATGGCACAGCCTCGACAAAGGAAAGCCTGACGAAAGCTGCAAATGAAAAACTGAACGAGCTGAAACTCAAAATGGATTACAGCTTTGAGATCAGTGCATTGGATCTGCGGGATGCGGGCGTGGATGTGATGCGGCTGGGCTTTATGAAGCGGGCGCAGATCCTGTCGTGGCCGCATGAGCTGAACCAAGTGGCGCTGTGTACAAAGCTTTCGATCCCGCTGGAAAAGCTGGATGAGAAAAGGTTTACCTTTGGCAGCGCAAGCGAGACCTTGAGCGGCCAGCAGGCGACCGGTACCGGTGCGGCAAAGCGGGCGGTGGAGACCTTGCGCAGCGTGGTAAGCTACATCAACCGGTAAAAATTCAAAATGGAAAGGGGTGAGACCCGAAATGTACAATGAAGAACATGGCGTGACCATAGGCCATTACCACAGCTGGAAGCACTGGCATCTGGTCCCGGTAAGCCGACCCGTGATCAACCCGCCGACCGAGCGAACAAACCTTGTGACCGTGGCGGGAATGGACGGAAGCTGGGATCTCTCGCAGGCGGTGGCGCAGCGCCCGGTATATGATGACCGAGAGGGCACACTGGAATTCTACGTGGAAAACGACTACTGGGACTGGAACACGGCCTACACCACGATTCAAAATGCTTTGGGCGGAAAGCGTCACATGGTGATTTTGGACGATGACCGCTCACATTTCTACTATGGTGCTGTCTGGGTGGACAAGTGGAAGAGCGACAAGGGGCATTCGACCATTGCACTGAAGTACCGGCTGAACCCGTACAAGAAGGAACGGTATTCCTCGGTAGAGCCATGGCTGTGGGACAACTTTAATTTTGACATGGATATTATCCGGGAATACGAGAATTGCTACGTGAACGGCTCCGGACAGCTGGAGGTGCCAGGAACCGATCAGGTAAACCGGGCAGAGATCAGCATCCTGCGTGGGGAACTGACGGTGACGGTGTACCGGTATGTGGGAAGCAGCGGAAGCAAGGTGTACAGTGCAACCTTGACCGCACCGCAGAAGACGGTGATAAAGGTTGACAACAACAAATATGTTTTTCAGTTTTCAGGCACAGGGTATTACACCATTGAATACCGGGGAGGGCTGCTGTAATGACCTATGATCAGGCACTGGAACAGGTGCGGCATGCCATCTACGGAAAAGATGTGCGGGAAGCCATTGCCTACCTGTTTGCCAACACGAAGCTTGCTGATCCGACCTTGAGCCGGTATTCTGCCAATGCGATCCAGAACAAAGCCGTGTGGGCGGAATTTCAAAATGCGTACCTCAAAATAGACCGGATCGGAACGACCGGCGTTGCGGGAACGGTGACGATAGGGCTGGAGGACGCTGCGGGAGATGGTATTACAGATGACACTGAGGTGCTGAACAAGGCGCTGAACCACAGCAACTGTGTGATCGACGGCGGAAACAGAAAGTACAAATACTTAACGCTCTGGATGGAGAACGTGGAGAACGTGACGATCCGAAACGTTATCTTCTGGAAGGGGCAGCGGCTGGAAGTTGCGGGCTGTAAAAACATCCGATTCGAAAATTGCGTCTGGGATGGGATCTATAATAATGACGACAAGACGGTATGGACGTGCGGTATCCGGTTGCGGGAACGCACAGATGCTGCAGGAAACGAGATCTGGTGCGAAAATATTTGGATCGAGCATTGTATATTCCGGGACATCTGGTATAACCCGTATCTGAACAATGGCAGACCATGCGACATTACAGGAATTGCGATCCTACCGCGCAGTGTGCACAAATTGTATATCCGGGATAACTTCTTTACGCAGAACAAAGGAAACTCCTGCATCCACTGGAATAGCTGGAAAAAGAACGGTTATGCAGAGGTCACAGGCAATACATTTTATCTGAACGCTTACGGCGGCGTTGCCGTGTATGCCGTGCAGCAGCAGTTTCCTAAAGTCAAGGGACGTGTGTGCAATAACCAGTTCATCGGCTGCGGACTTGGATATCTGCCGCAAGAATGGTTTGACATGATCCCGCTGCCGAATAATATGCTAGGACAAGGCTGTGCCGGACTTCTGGGCGGCGGGGGAACTCAGGTTGCTCCGAAGAAATGGACTTTTGTATGTGAGAATAACGTTTTTGAAGACTGTGTGGAAAGCAGTATTGAAGGACCAACATGGAACCCGTGCATCGGGAATAGTATTACTGGGCAGGGGGCTGCGCAGACTGAAGAAAACTGTCGTTTAATGGAAGAAAAGTACCATCTGGACTACAAGCTCAAACCGCGTCCGATCGATTCGGTGAATTTTATTTACCGAAATTATTACAAGGACGCGGACGGGACGTACCCGAATGATGACAATGACCCCATTGTGTTTATGAACAATATAATGGGTATTGCACATGTGCCCCGACAAAGTTATATTCAATTTAAGGGCGAGTACAATGTGCCGTTTGTTTTTACTGGAAACGTTATGCGAACTGGTCAGCCGCACAGCATCGATACACATTTCCTGTATTGTAACTTCAAGGCAGGTCTCCGGTTTGAAAACAACGATGGTATCTACCCTTATTTCAACAATTGTACCGTGTGCGGGGATTTTATTGTTGATGAAATACAGAGCATATGGCAGTGCGACTTTTCAAAAGCCAACCTCATCACAAATCGAGGCCGGGAACGGTTTCCGGAAGCGAGGTTCACGCGGTATGATCCTGCGCAGGTGAACATTGATAACGATCAGGCGACTTTGGACGGGGGACATCTTTTGCTGAAAGCGCATGATATTGATACCGGAAAAGAAGATACGACCCCCAATATACCGATCTATGATATTTCGACCGACCCGCACTACAATACAGAAGAAAAAGCTGTGGTTTTCGATGGCACTTTCGGTATTGACACTGGAGTAAAGTTGTTTGCAACGAATAAGGACTTTACTATCATAGCAAGTTTCCAGCTGGAAAGTTTTCGCGGGTATGGCATGCCGAATTTCAGCTTTGTTCCGGTACTTAGTTCCATGAATTACTCGGATGATAAAGGTAACTGTCCGGGATTTGATGTAGGACTTATCCTCGCAGAAGGTATAAGCCCGGATGCAAAGCCGGTTGGCGGTTTTATTACAACCCGAAATTACTGGGGATACAGTCAATGTCCCGCAATCGATATGAACAGCTACAGCTCTTACCCGAATAAGGTGTATAATCTGCTGATCATGCGAAAAAACGGCGTGATGAAGTTCTATGATTTTTACATGCAGAAGTATGGCGAAGTGGACAGAAACGATGCTACAGCAATTTTTAACGGCACACTGCACATTGGCGAAAACATGGTGAAACCCAACGAGAGCGCAAAATACAAGATGCGCGGGAAGGTATATCAGTGCAAGGTATATAACAAAGCGCTCCCGACGAAGTTGCTGGAGGAAATGTTCCCAAACATTTATTCCAATGAGATCCGCACCAAAGGAAGCGTTACCTGCTATGTGAATAACCTCCAGTACATGGTGCGCATTGTAAGATGTACGTATCTGGAAGTGACCATCGATCTGGGAAAGCATGCGTGGCCGGAATATGCAGGAAAATACCCGAATGCGGTCGGTATAAAAGTGACAGGACTGTATGGCTTTGACGATGTTATCTGGGTCGGCACCGGGACGGACGGGCATGTGACAAAGTGGATCTATAAGGGAGGCAACATGAAGCCCCACGAACCTATCACCGTGACCATTGCAAACACGGGGCTTTGCCCTGGCCTTGAGGCGAAACTTGTCGGATTTCGGTGCGTTAACCTTACGGAAGATTTCGAATGCATCCCCGCGACAGGGATCGGGGTGAACTGGGCGGGTCCGCTTACGATCGCAGCAGGTGGTGAGCTGAAGGGTGAAATTGTTCTGACACCTGCGGGTGCTAACACGAAGAAAGACTTCAAAATGGAATTCACAGGTGACAGCATTGTGGCGTCCACGAGCGGAACGGCATTGATCGTGCGCGCAAAGAGCCCGGGCAGTGCAACGATCACCGTGACGCACATCGGCGGCGCCGTTTATACCTGTACGATCAACGTTACATAAGAAAGGAGAAAGAATGCTGGAAAGTTACTCCATTTTGAAAAACGGCAACCTGAAACTCTCGGAACACTTCAAAGTCCGGGAGTTTTTTTGCAGGGATGGGTCTGACCCGGTATTCATCGACACGGAGCTGGTGGAGATCCTGGAAAAGATCCGCGTACACTTCGATAAGCCTGTGACGATCACGAGCGGATTCCGCACGGCGAGCTGGAATGCACAGCAGAAAAAAGCCGCCAAGTACAGCCAGCATCTTTACGGCAAGGCGGCGGATATTCAGGTACAGGGCATCAGCGTGGAGCAGGTCTATGCTTATGCGGACAAGCTGCTTGCAGGCAGGGGAGGTGTGGGCATCTATCCTCCCGGCCTTGGAAGGGCAAACGGCTGGGTGCACGTGGACGTGCGCAAAGAAAAGAGCCGGTGGAGGGGGTGATGCCAATGGAGACCATCCTTTCCGCTATCATTGCCGGAGCGGTGACGCTGATCGGCGTATTGATCGCAAATTCAAAATCCAATGCGGTCATGGAGTACAAGATCGAGGAACTGACCCGCGAAGTACGCAAGCATAACGGCTTTGCGGAGAAAATCCCTGTGATCCAGAGAGATATTCAGGTACTCAATCATCGGGTGTCTGATATCGAAACACACGAACACGAAAGGAGCTAACACTATGAATTTCAACATTACTGCGGGTACCATTGCACGAACTGCTGTTCTGCTGCTGGCACTGACCAATCAGCTGCTGAGCGCCATGGGCAAGAGCCCGCTGCCCATCGAGAGCACTACCGTCGAGCAGTTGGTGACTGCTGGCATCACGAGCATCGCGGCGCTGATCGCCTGGTGGAAGAACAACTCTTTCACCAAGGAGGCCATCGCGGCAGATGCCGAGTATGACCGGCTGCGCAAGCGGAACGGGAAGTAATTGTATTTGAGGCGGGAGGAAAAAAGGCGAGTGATATCCTGACTGAATGTTTTTCTCCGACCGCCTGAAATTATTTCATCTGGCGCTTATCGAGGACCCGATAGGTCGAAAATTCAAAATGAAGTGACCGGATGAGAAAAGCCCCTGCAACATTTGTGCTGGCTCTTTGGGGCTGGCATGAAAATTGCAGGGACTTTTATTTTTTGGTTTTATAATCGAGGCACTAGACAGAGCAGGTTGCATAGGATGTGGTTAAGGGGGGAATACGGCGCGGAAAAGAGGGGGCCAAAGTGCGTTTGAGTACACAATTTTGCAAATACTTGGCGATAATGCGTTAAAATTAAGGCGGCAAATGTGTGTGCAACACCATTTCCATCTGATTTTAACGTCAAATACAAGAGCTATCCGTTCGGGTTTTCTGAGCGGATGGCTCTTTTTTGCTACCAACTTTTCAGCGACAACGTATTACAAGTAAAAATCAACAACTTTTTGTTTACAAATGCTTCTGAATAAGTTATACTGAGAAAAAACGGAGGTGCCGCCATGAAATACAGCTGGATCGACACAGAGCTTTTACAAAAGCCTGGCGTTACCAAAGACTTACAGGCAGAGTGGAACTGGATAAGGTATCACATCGGCGGCAAAATGTTTGCAGCCGTCTGTCTGGATGATGCCACGGGAAAACCGGTGTATATTACCTGCAAGCTGGACCCCGACGAAGGGGAATTTCTGCGCCGACAGTATGAGGATATCATTCCGGGCTACTACATGAACAAGGTGCATTGGAACTCCGTAAAAGCAGAGGGAAACGTGCCGGACGCACTGCTGCGGGAGATGCTGGAAAAATCTTATCGGCTGGTGCTGAGCAGCTTTAGCAAAAAGAAACAGCGTGAACTGCTGGAAGGAGAGAAGAAAGATGCCGTTTGACTATAAGAAGGAATATAAAGAGTTTTATCTCCCGCCGAAGAAACCGCAGATCATTACCGTTCCTGCGATGAATTTTGTGGCGGTGCAGGGTAAAGGCGACCCCAACGACCCGGCAGGGGAATACAAGGCAGCGATGGAACTGCTGTACGGCATTGCGTTTACCATTAAAATGAGTTACAAGGGCAGCCATAAGATGGACGGCTATTTTGAATATGTCGTTCCGCCGCTGGAAGGCCTGTGGCATCAGCCCGGGGCAGATGGCGTAGATTTTTCCAATAAGGAGACTTTTATCTGGACCTCCATGATCCGTCTGCCGGAATTTGTCACCCGTGCCGAATTTGACTGGGCAGTGCAGGAAGCCACCGCCAAAAAGAAAAAGGACTTTTCTAAAGTGGAATTTTTTACCTACGATGAAGGTCTGTGCGTGCAGTGTATGCACATCGGCCCCTACGACACCGAGCCGGAGACCCTGCGGCAGCTGGATGCGTTTACAGCGGAGCAGGGATATTGCCCGGATTTTTCAGACACGCGCTTCCATCATGAGATCTATCTGGGCGACCCGCGCCGCACTGCACCGGAGAAGCTGAAGACCGTACTGCGGCACCCGATCCGCGAAAGAGAATGACAGAAAACTTCACAAAAACTGTCGCTTTTTGTTGTGAGATGTGCTATACTAAAATTATCTGTAGAAACTCACTTAAAAATGGAGGAAAAACATCATGCAGCATGAAACTGTCATCGTGCTGGACTTTGGCGGACAGTACAATCAGCTGATCGCCCGCCGCGTCCGAGAAAATAATGTCTACTGCGAGATCTATTCCTATAAAACCGATCTTTCGGTCATCAAGGCCAAGAATCCCAAGGGCATCATCTTCACCGGCGGCCCCAACAGCGTTTATCTGGAGGATTCTCCCACCATCGACCCCGAGATCTTCAGCTGGGGCGTGCCTGTGCTGGGCATCTGCTACGGCAGCCAGCTGATGATGCACCTGCTTGGCGGTCATGTCTGCCGCGCTCCTGAGCGTGAGTACGGCAAGACCGAGGTGTTCGTGAACACCGAAAGCAAGCTGTTCACCGATGTGCAGCCCTCTACCATCTGCTGGATGAGCCACAACGACTACATTGAGCAGGCAGCTCCCGGCTTTGAGATCACTGCCCACACCGCAAACTGCCCTGTGGCAGCCGTTGAAAATGCCGAAAAGGGTCTGTACGCCGTACAGTTCCACCCGGAGGTGCTGCACACCGCCGAGGGCAAGAAGATGCTGCGCAACTTCGTGTACAATGTCTGTGGCTGCTCCGGCGACTGGAAGATGGATTCCTTTGTGG
>OIYG01000217.1_pt1 | contig 63877 bp, 67 predicted proteins | sample 1587861 | NCBI WGS metagenome assembly OIYG01 (sample SAMN03283272) | human gut metagenome | biome: human-associated habitat; material: feces | host: Homo sapiens | place: Peru | collected 2012
GCAAAAAAGCCTTCTAAATAGTTATTTTCAAGACCAAAATAAATTGGCCTGTGCTTTGCATATGAAAAATACGTGTGTAAATCATAGGCCTTTTTGTATTTAAAATGTATATGTTTTATCTTTGTTTAAAATTATAAATTAAGTATGGAATAGCTATTGTATAAATTAGATATATGTAATATACTTTAAGAAGTGTAAGTAATAGATTTAATTTACATTAAGCATAATATGGATAATATTTACTCATACTTTGTTTAAGAATAAAAATAGGAGGATATATGAAAATGAAAAGTAAAAATGCGATTTCGCTTATTGTTTTAGTTATAACAATATTAGTTTTAGCTATAATTGCAACTACAGTTATTGTTGTGTTAAAAAACACAAATATAATAGAAAATGCATCAGATAGTGTAACTGATTACAACGAAAGCCAACAAAAAGAAAGTTTGAATATGATGTTTTCAAATTCAAAAATAATTTGTAATGAAAATAAGAGTGAAGAAGATAAAATAGTTTCATTATCAAGTTTGTTTGGAGAGGGGAAAGTTGTAAATAATTTTGACGGAAGTGTAAATATAACAGATAAATATAATCAAACTATTGCTGTTGCATTAAAGGACGGTGAAAAGGTTCCAGATATATCAGATACAGATATTACTTTTAATATAACAGGCGTAGGAACACAAGACACGGTTGAGGTAAATTACCAAACGGAAGATAATGAAAATATGTTTGAGTTATTAGGCAGTAAAAAATATAATTTTGAAAGATTATGGTTTACAGATACTGCAACTACCGCCTTGACACTACATTATTATAAAGGTACGGATAAGGGTATAGAAACTGGAAAAAATAACAATTATTCATTGTGTATTACTGGAGGAGGAAATCTTGACATAGACATAACAGATGAGGATAGCAATAGCGTAGATAAAGGAACTTTAGGAGATGTAAGATTAAAGTTTAATACTACAATAACTAAAAAGTTTAACGTTGTAAATACTGGAAAATTAGCTGCTAAGTATAAATTCTCATTTAGTGTTTCAAATGTAAAGTCAGGAGATACTACTGCGGGCAAAGAAAATTTAGAGGATTACATATTTGTGACAATAAAAGATGACAAAGGAAATGTTGAATGTACTGGAAATTTAAAAGATATAGCTGGGCAAAGTGAATTTCATTTGTCAGCTGGTGAAACTAATACATATGTAGTTGAAATAACATTAAAAACTCAAAAACAATAATTACATAAAAGTGTGTATAGTAAAAACTTCTTGCAAAGTTTTGCAAGAAGTTTTTTTATATATGTGATTAAATAGTTTATGTAAAATGAGTTCTAAATTTTAAGCTATAATGCTTGACTTGTATCGAAAATTGCAATATAATATTAAGGTGCGAAAATGAAAAAAGGGGAAATTTAGATGAAAAATATTAGAAATGTCGCTATAATAGCCCATGTTGACCATGGTAAAACTACTTTGGTAGACTGCCTATTAAAACAAAGTGGAATATTTAGAGCAAACGAACAAGTTTCAGAAAGAGTCATGGATTCTGGAGATATTGAAAAAGAAAGAGGAATAACAATACTTTCTAAAAATACATCTGTAATGTATGGGGATATTAAGATAAATATAGTAGATACTCCAGGACATGCAGATTTTGGTGGAGAAGTTGAGCGTGTACTTAAAATGGTAGACGGTGTACTTTTGGTTGTAGATGCTTTTGAGGGTGCAATGCCTCAAACAAGATTCGTATTATCTAAAGCTTTAGCTTTAAACTTAGTGCCAATAGTTGTAATAAACAAAATAGATAGACCAGGCGCAAGACCTGCACAAGTGTTAGACGAAGTATTAGAGTTGTTTATGGATTTAAATGCAAATGATGACCAATTAAACTTCCCAGTAATATATGCTTCTGGTAAGGGCGGATTTGCAAGATATAACGCAGAAGATACAAATGAAGATATGAAACCATTATTTGAAACAATAGTAAAATATGTACCAGAGCCAACAGGAGATGAAGCAGAGCCTCTTCAAGTGCTAATTTCAAATATTGATTCTGATGAATATACAGGAAGAATTGGTATAGGTCGTGTTGAAAATGGTGTAATACACAATGGACAAAACGTTGCAGTGTGTAAAAAAGATGGTTCAGTTCAAAACATTAAAATTGGTAAACTATATACATATGTAGGTCTTAAACGTGTTGAAACAGATACAGCAAAATGTGGAGATATTATTGCTATAACAGGACTTACTGGAATTAACATTGGTGAAACAATAGCTGATCCAGAACATCCAGTTGCAATACCTTTCGTAGACATAGACGAGCCTACTGTTTGTATGACATTTAGCGTAAATAATGGACCTATGGCAGGGCAGGAAGGCAAGCTTATAACTTCTCGTCATATAAGAGATAGATTATTTAAAGAAGTAGAAACAAACGTATCTTTAAGAGTAGAAGAGACGGATTCTGCAGATTCTTTTAAGGTATATGGACGTGGAGAACTTCACTTATCAATATTAATTGAGCAAATGAGACGTGAAGGATTTGAACTACTTGTATCTAAACCTCAAGCTGTTGTTAAAGTAATAAATGGTGTAAAATGTGAACCTATTGAAGCAGTTACAATAGATGTACCAGATGAATTTGTTGGAGCTGTTATGGAAAAAATGGGTAACAGAAAAGGTGAGATAACTAATATGGCTCCATCACTAACTCAAGTAGGATATACTAGACTTGAATTTAAAGTTCCAGCTCGTGGCCTTATTGGATATAGAAATGAATTTATGACAGATACAAAAGGAACTGGTGTTATAAACAGTATATTTGCCGGTTTTGAACCAGATAAAGGAACAGTTGTTACAAGAACACATGGAACAATTATAGCTTTTGAAAGAGGAAAATCTACTACTTATGGTTTGTTTAATGCTCAAGAAAGAGCAACATTATTTATTGGACCAGGAACAGAAGTATATGTTGGTATGATAGTTGGTGAGAACTCAAGAAGCGAAGACATGATAGTTAATGTATGTAAAGAAAAACACTTAACTAATACAAGAGCTAGTGGAAGTGATGATGCATTAAAACTTGTACCACACAAGATATTGTCACTAGAGCAAGCATTGGAATTTATTGCTGATGATGAACTTGTTGAAGTAACACCACTTAACATTCGTTTAAGAAAGAAAATACTTGATCCTACAAAGAGATTAAGAGGAATAGCAGATTAAAATATATTTTAAATTGTGCATTTTCACTTTGTTTAATTTTAACAAAGTGAAAATGTTTCTTTATGTAGGTAAAGTATGGTATAATACCTTTACAAAGCATCAAACATGATTTAAAATTAGGTTTGAAGTATGTTTAGTTTAATTATATTTTAGGGAGAAAAATAATGATAATAATATATATAATGATAATAATTCTTAATGTAATAACTTTAGGTAGTCTGTTATATTTTGGAATTACTTCGCTGTTTGTGATGATTAAGGATAGACATGTGTCAGAATTCGTACCAAAAACTAAATTTGCAGTTTTAATTGCTGCAAGAAATGAAGAAAAGGTGTTGCCACACTTACTTAGCAGTTTAAATAACCAGTCGTATCCGGATGAATTGTATGATGTATATGTAATACCAAATAATTGTACAGATAATACACAGAGCGTGGCAGCTCAAAATGGGGCTAAAATAGTAGATGTTTCATCTACTGATGTAAAGTCAAAAGGTGAAGCACTTAAGTATACATTTGAATATTTTAAAAGTAATAACATAAAGTACGATGCGTACATAATATTTGATGCAGATAATGTAGTACATCCGAATTTTTTAAAGAAAGCAAACGATTATTATTGTAGTGGAGTTAAAGTGGCTCAAGGTTACAGAGATAGCAAAAATCCATGTGACACTTGGATATCTGGGGCATTTTCTATATATCACTGGATAAATGATACTTTTATCAATAACAGTAGAAATAATATTAAACAATCTTCTTTTATTAACGGGACTGGATTTATGGTTGCAAGCAGTGTTATAGAAAAAATAGGTTATAACGTGAGTACAATAACTGAAGATACTGAGTTTAGTATATTATGCGCTTTGAATGGATATAAAATAGGATTTATGAAAGAAGCTGTTACATATGATGAACAAGCAACGGATTTTAAAACCTCAATAAAGCAAAGAAAACGATGGTCTTATGGAACATTACAATGTTTAAAAAAATACGGTGCAAAACTCGTTAAAAAACATAGTTTTCAGTCGATTGATATGGTAATGTTTTTAATGGGCTCAATACTTCAGCTTATTGCAATAGTAGCGCAAGTAGTAAGTAATATGCCATTTTCTATTTTATATAATGGAATAAAAAGCCTTATTATTGGTTTAGGTATATCATTTGTATCTAGTATATTTATAGCTTTAATTACAGTAATTATAAACAAGAAAAAAGTAAATATCTTTGGTGTATTATTATTTCCATTATTTATAATTACTTGGATACCAATAAATATAATAGTTTTGTTTAAGAAAGAATGCAAATGGGAACAAATAGCTCACGATAGGGTACTTACTATAGATGAAGTAGCATAAATAAAAACCCAGACTCAATATACTGAGTCTGGGGATTTTTTTAAATCTCAATAAGTTTGAAATCAGGTTCGTTCTCAAAATATTCGACGCAACGATCTCTGATGGACTTATCACAAGTAGTTACAGTTACCTTGAATTCCAATACGTTTAGGAATAGGAACAGGTTTAAAAAACCATCGACAAGAGATTTATCAAGAGTGCAAGGGAATCCGTCAATAAATAGTCTGGTGTAGGGTTCCTCCATTTCAAGGATAGCTTCTAGTTCATAACAAAACATTAAGATAATTCTTTCTGAATAGCTAGGAAAAGCAATTTCTGATACATTTTTGCCGGTAAGCATGGTAAACATGCTTTCAGCACATTCCTTATTTACGTAGTCCTGAGAAAAATAGTCGTTAAACTTGAATAGATAACTTCCTTTTTTTCTCATTAAGTTCCGGACCATTTTAGATTTACCAGAGCCATTGGCACCATAGATTAATTGAATGGATGCATGTTTTTTGCACATAGTTTAGTCCTCCAAAATTTAATTAAATTTGAATTGTGGTAATACCACAAGTCTATTATAACACTAATTGCAATTTATGTCAAGAAAGGTGATTTGATGTGCAATGAATTTCAAAAATATATAGATTGCTCAAAATATATATGATATAATCGCATTAGTGAAAACAAAAGAGGAGACTTTAGAATGAAAAGAATTAAAGACTTTGTCAAAAGTGAGGTAGTATTATCTGTTGCTATTGTTCTTACAATAATAACATGTTTTTTTGTTCCAATAGATAAAGAATATTTAAATTATTTTGATTATAATACCTTAATATCTTTATTCTGTATGTTGGCTGTCGTAGCCGGTTTAAAAAACACTAATGTGTTTGATTTAATGTCTAGAAAGCTAATAGGGATGTTTAAAACTAGGCGAGATGTAATATATGCCCTTGTGTTTGGAACTTTCTTTTTTGATATGATAGTGGCTAATGATATGTCACTTATTACCTTTTTACCACTTACGTATTTGGTGTTACACTCAACTCAAAATGATAAATATTTAGCGTTCACTTTCATAATGCAAACAATTGCGGCTAATATGGGTGGAATGATTACACCATATGGAAATCCTCAAAACTTGTATTTATATTCGTATTATAATATACCTACTACTGAATTTTTTGGAATACTAATAATTCAATCTATAACAGTTGCGATTATGCTTTGTTTGTGCTGTGCATTTGTTTCTAATGAGCCACTAAAGCTTAAAAGTGATGAGAGAATTGTAATAGATAAGAAAAAAACAATAATATATTCAATACTATTTATATTAGTAATATTGAGTATATTTAGAGTGGTTCCACACATATTAGCATTAGCTATAGTAATAATAACTGTTATGGTTGTTGATATTAAAAGATTTAAACAAGTAGATTATGCACTTATTGCAACTTTTTTTGTATTTTTTGTATTTTCTGGAAACATAGCTAGGATTTCAGTAATTAAAGATTTTATATCAAGAATAGTTGTGAATAATACTCTTCTTGCGGGAATAATTTCGTGTCAGGTAATAAGCAATGTTCCAACAGCAATATTTTTATCTAAATTTACTATGAATTATAGGGACTTGTTAATATCCGTAAATATTGGATCACTTGGCATACTTATATCATCTCTTGCAAGCTTAATTACCTTGAAAGAGTTTTTGAAACATCAACCAAAGAATTTTTGGAAGTATTTAGGAATGTATACTTTTTACAATACAATGTTTCTGTTGGCATTATTGCTGGTAACACATCTCACATAGCGAAATAAGGTGTATTTACAAATAGTCGAAAATATAGTAAAATATATGCTTGGAGGACATAAAGATGATTTTAACAAGTAATGTAAGTTTAAGGTTTGGAAAAAGAACTTTATTTGAAGATGTTAATTTGAAATTTACTGATGGTAATTGTTATGGTTTAATTGGAGCAAATGGAGCTGGTAAGTCTACATTTCTGAAAATTTTATCAGGAGAAATAGAGACAACTACTGGTGAAGTAATAATGCCAAATAATGAAAGACTTTCTGTGTTGAAACAGGACCATTCTTTGTATGATAATGAAAAAGTATTAACAGCTGTAATAATGGGAAATAAAAAGCTATATCAACTTATGATAGATAGAGAAGCTATATATCTAAAGGAAGACTTTACAGATGAAGATGGAATACGTGCAGGAAAGCTAGAAGAAGAATTTGCCAAACTTAATGGTTGGGAGGCAGAAACTGATGCAGCCAAACTTTTAAGTGGATTAGGAGTTGAAACAGAAAACCATGAAAAATTAGTTAAGGATTTGAAGGAAGAAGATAAAGTAAAAGTATTGCTTGCTCAGGCTTTATTTGGAAATCCTGAAGTATTGTTACTAGATGAACCTACAAACGGATTAGATAGACGTGCTATCGAGTGGTTACAGGAATTCTTAATAAATTTTGAAAATACAGTTATCGTTGTATCACATGATAGATATTTTTTGAATAAAGTTTGTACACACATTGCAGATATAGATTTTGGAAAAATACAATTATTTGTTGGTAACTATGATTTCTGGTATGAGTCTAGTCAGCTTATTCAACGTCAAATGAAAGAGTCTAACAAAAAGAAAGAAGAAAAAATAAAAGAGTTGCAAGACTTCATAGCAAGATTTAGCGCAAATGCTTCTAAGTCAAAACAGGCTACATCTAGGAAGAAAATGCTTGAAAAAATTGAGCTAGATGAGATTAAACCTTCAAGCAGAAGATATCCATATATAGACTTCAAGCCAGATAGAGATATAGGAAATGAAGTGCTTCAAGTAAAAAATATTAGCAAAACAATAGATGGCGTAAATGTATTAGATAATGTTTCGTTTATAATGACTAAAGAAGATAAAATTGCTTTTATTGGAGATAATAGCGTTGGAATATCTGCATTGTTTAGTATATTAGCAGGTGAAATGGAGCCAGACTCTGGAGAATTTAAGTGGGGCCAAACAGTAACTGAGAGTTACTTCCCAAGAGATAATTCAAAGTACTTTGATACGGATTTAAACTTAACTGAATGGCTAAGACAGTATTCAAAGATTAACGATGATACTTATGTTAGAGGGTATCTTGGAAGAATGTTGTTTTCTGGCGAAGAAAGCTTGAAAAAAGCAAATGTAATTTCTGGTGGCGAAAAGGTAAGATGCATGCTAACTAGAATGATGTTGTCTGGTGCAAATGCTTTGATTTTTGACGAGCCAACAAATCATTTGGATATGGAAAGTATAACAGCTCTAAACGAAGGAATGAATAATTTTAAGGGTGTAATATTATTTAGATCATATGACCATCAGTTAGTACAAACTGTTGCAAATAGAATAATTGATGTAACACCAGGACATTTCGTAGATAGAAAAACAACATACGATGAATATATTTCTAGTTTAAATTAAAGTAAAAGAGTCTTAAGGCTCTTTTATTTTATATAGCAAAAGCCCTAAAACTTATACATTTAATGAGGTAAAAGAGGAGTTGGGGTTATAGTGAAATATAACGTTGTATTTTCAGAAAGAGCAAAAAAGCAATTAAAAAAACAAGATAAGCATGTAGTTGCATTAATAATAGGCTGGTTTGAAAAGAATATTCACGGGTGCGAAAACCCAAGGCAACATGGAAAAGGCTTAGTGGAAAACAAATCTGGGGAGTGGAGATATCGTATAGGAGATTATAGAGCGATATGCGAAATTAAAGATAAAGAACTTATAGTGTTGGCTTTGGAAATTTGCCACAGAAAAGAAATATATGATTGGTAGCATGAAAGTCCAAAAAGAGCCTTAAGGTTGTCTTAAAGCTCTGCAATTTTATTTATAATATTCATTTATTAAATCATCTATTTGTTCAACTGTTATAGCCTCATCAAGTTTATGTAAAATATTTGAGTTTTTATCTAAGAAATACGTTTTTGGTATTGTACTTGCTTCGGGATCAATAGCCTTGCGTATTACTCTTCCAAAGTCTAATAATACTTCAGTATCAAAATCTACGGTTCCACCTTCTAACAAATCAAGCAGCCCATCAATTCCGTTATCTTTAAATTCATGTGCTATAAAAACTATATTTACATCTTTATCATCTTTATATTTTTTAATTATATCATTTAAGGCTTGCATTTCAGTTGCACAGTTTGGACACCAAGAAGCCCACATAAACAAAATTGTATTCTTACCTTCAAACATAGTTTTATCATAATAGTTTATAACTCTAATAGTTGAATTAGATTTTGTAGTTATGATTTGTGAATTGTCATCTTCATTAAATGTTATATCTGAATTATTTTTGTCATCATTTGTTGTATTTCCTGGATTAGCGGTTCCCCCATTACGTTCTTTATAGTCTGAAACAACTAAATATGCGCCAAAGCCAATTATTGCACATAATAATACACAAAGTATAACTATAATTATTTTTTTATTCATAAAATCACCTTTTACACTGACAAATTATATTACAAAAATCTCTAAAAAACAACAAAATAATTGAAAAAACATGAGTGTTAATATATAATTAGTCTGTTAAATAGGAGTTAGTTTATGAACAACATTGAGCATATAAAATACACATACAAGCATAGGAAAATAGTTTTGTTTTTAGCAAATAAGTATGTAAAAAATAAAAAAGAAGAGATAATAAATCAACTTAAAAAACATGATATGGATAAGATGTTTTTATACCTTTTTTATAACAAGAAAGATGCATCAAACATTCATAGATCTTTTACTTCACATCATGAAAACGAGCTACCTAAGAATTATGTGGATTATGTTGAAATGGTATTAGATTGGGAAAGTGCAAGGTATACTAAACCAGATAAACCATTAAATGCTTATGATACGTTATATAAGTACTATCCTGATATGGAAGAAAATGTGTTGCCAATACTTAAAGAGTTTGGACTAGATATGTCCAGACAAGATGCAGAAGAAGACGTTCTTGAGTATGCAAAAAGTTTGGATAACACATCTACCAAAGATATTGAAAATGAAATGATTCAAAGTATTGAAGATATATTTGATTGTTTTAGTAAAGAGGAGTAAAAAATGGATATTAGGGAATATGACATAAAAGCTTTAGCATATATAGGAGACGCAGTTTACGAATTGTATGTAAGAAAACACATAATGGAAAATAGTCACGAACAAGTAAATAAGCTTCACAAAAAAGCTATTAAATATGTAAGTGCTAAAGCTCAGGCACATGTTATAGCAGTGTTAGAGAATAAATTTACGAACGAGGAACAAGCTATATTTAAAAGAGGAAGAAATGCTGTATCTAATACTGTGCCAAAGAATACTGATGTTATAACATATAAAATTGCTACGGGATTTGAGGCAGTCATTGGGTATCTGTATTTAATTAACGATACTGCAAGACTTGATTATATACTAGCAGAATCTATTCAGGCGATAGAAAATAAAAAGGAGGAAATTTAGTGCTACAAGTATCAGATATATCCAAGAGTTTTGGAAATGTAGAGGCAGTAAAAAATGTATCTTTTGAAGCTAAGAATGGAAGAATTCTTGGAATCATTGGAAAAAATGGTGCGGGTAAGTCTACAATTTTTAGGGTAATTTTAGATATACTTGAACCGGATTCTGGAGAAGTTATATTAGATGGTAAAAAATATAATATTTTATCTAGTAATAAAGTCGGCTTTTTACCTGAAGAAGGTAGCCTTAATAGTGAACTTACAGTCTATGAGCAAATGTGTTTTTATGGAAGTCTTAGAGGTATGACTGAAGATGAAGTTTCAGAAGAATTATTCAAATGGTTAGAAAAGTTTGAAATAGTAGAGTATTTTAATAGAAAAATAAAAGAACTTAGTAAGGGTAACAGACAACGCCTACAGTTTATAGTATCAGTGCTACACAATCCAGAAGTGGTAATATTAGATGAGCCTTTTTCTGGACTAGATCCACTTGGTGTAGAGATGTTTAAAAAAATACTTATTGAATTAAAACAAAAGGATAAGATAATTATTTTTTCATCCCATAGAATGGATCATGTTGAACAATTTTCTGATGATATAGTAATATTAAATAGTGGTAAAATAGTTTTAAAAGGTGATTTAAAAACTGTTAAAACACAATATATGGTTGAACATGGTGACAACAGTGTGACGTTAAACGATATGTTTATAAAACTTCTAGGAGGTGACGCAAATGTTCAATAAAAATGTAACTAATGTAGCGAGATTTGACTTTTTAAATACTATGAAGAGCAAGGGTTTCATAATATTAAACATTGTGCTATGCATACTTGTCGTAGTTGCTATAAACCTTTCTAGTATAATTAGCTTATTTAAGTCTAGCGGAATAATTCATTCTAATGATTATGTTATAGAAGTATGGGATACTCAAGGAACATTTTTTAAGGATTTGGCTGAGAATAAAAATGATGACTTAATAAAAGAAGTTAAGAGTGCGGACAAAAAAGTAGAATATAATTACGAGAATATTGATTCGAAAACAATAGGTATAAATGTAGAAAATGATGACACTGGAATAATTAAAAGTGCTGAAATTATAAGTAAAGACATTATTTCAGATGATGTGACAGAATATATTACAAATACTTTAACAAAAATAAGAAATAAAACAATAGAGAATAAATATCAAATATCAGAAGGTGATTCTAAGTTGTATAAAGAGAATGTTGAATTAAAAGAGACAATATTATCTAATGCCAAGAATCAAAATCAATTGACAGGAATTTTATCAACTATAATTGGATATATAATATTCATGTTGGTAATGACAATTACAACTACTGTAGCATCTAGTATAGCTAATGAAAAAACTTCAAAAAGTGCAGAATATATTTTAAGTACAATTCCTTCAAAAGATTATTTAAATGGAAAAGTTTTAGCTGCTAATTTAAAAACAATATTAACGATAATTCTAATAATATTCTACGTTTTAATGGGATTAGTTTTAAACACAGCTATTATGCCGTCAGGCATTACAGGAGCAGACTCAATATCTAGTGATTTTAGTGCATTAGGTGGTCAGAAAATAGAATTTAATGGATTTGTGTATTTGGCTATAATAATATTTATGATATTTATTACAAATACCCTTATTTCGTATATACAAGCAGGTTTGGCATCTAGAATTAAAAGTATAAGTGAGTTAGACAGTGCAATAATGCTTCCTACAGTAATACTTGTGGTTGCATATTTCATTTCAAATATGTTGCCAAATACAAGCAGTATTTTGACTAATATATTAGCTTGTATACCTATACTTTCTATGTACATATTACCAACTGCGTATATGTTAAATAAAGTTAGTATAATAGTTATAACTATATCATTTGCGGTATTGTTAATTACATTAGTAATTGTATACAAAGTTGTTTCTAGCAAGTTCAAAAATAATCTTTTGGATTTAGGAAAGAAAAAACTAGAAAAAGAAGATGAAGAAGTTGCAATAAAAAGAGCAGAGGAAAAAAAGTTATTTAGCGTTAAATTAAAAAAGTTTGTTATGTGTGTGGCTTTTTCACTTATACTATCAATAACTTTAGGAAATACTTTTGGGGTTATTCCATATTTTACTAATAATGAGAACTTAAAACTTGTTTTAAATTCATTAGTTTTTGTTATATATATTGGAGTACCAGCCTTAGTACTAAGTAAATTATTTTCTAACACATCAAAGGTAAAAAAAGATAAAAAGGTTCAAGAACAGCAAAGAAGAGAAAAAATAAAATGGTACCTGATTGGTCTTGTGGGTCTTGTGATAGCTCAGATTATTAACACGATCTTTGTATATGTTTTTAATATTAACCAGAGTCAAGCAATGGAAGTTGCACTAACAGTACCATCTACTTTGACAGGAATAATATTGTTTGTTGTATATTTAGCTTTAATTCCAGCTATATTTGAGGAGCTATTGTTTAGAAAAGTTATACTAAGTGGTGCAAAGCAATTTGGAGATATATTTGCAATATTGTTTACATCTATATTGTTTGGTTTATTCCACCAAAATTTACAACAAATACTTGGTACTGCGCTCATAGGTGCAGTGTTGGCTATAGTTACACTTAAGACGGGGGATATAAAAACTTCAATGTGTATACATTTTACAAACAATTTATTTGCAACCTTGGTACAAATTATATATACACAAATGGGTAATGGCAATATAACTACGACGTCTTTAGTATGTATTTCTCTTGTTTTAGTAATAGCGATATTTGTATTTATAGGTCTAGTTTTACTAATTAAGATATTGATTACTAAAAAAGGAACACTTAAAATTTCTACTGATGAAGAAAAATGTAAGGTAAAACTAACAAGTATTTTTGCAAATTACTATGTTTTAATATTGTTTATAACGATGTTACTTACTACAATACTAAATTCGAAAGTAAGCTAAATTATAGCTTGTAACATAATTCTCCTTAGATAATATAATATCTTAAGGGGGATTTTTTATGGAATGTGAAAAAGACGTTTTAAAACCATGTACATATATTGCAGAGAATAATAACATGTGTGTTACTAACAAAGAAAAATATATGCCAATTCAGTCATTGGGACCGGAAATTTATACTTTTATATATAAAGTGGTAGAGATAAACTTAAATAAACACATAAAACAAAACAATATGCCTAAATGTATTGCTAAAGATGAATTTAATTTGATTGTAAATGATTGTATGTGTGATTTAACTAGACAAGAGAAAAGTTATAAAGAGATGCTAAAGTCTCGCTCAACTGGAATAGATGATGATTCAAGAGCTTTTTGCAATAATTGTAATGGCCTTTTAAAGTCTGTTATAGAGATAGCACTTATTACATCATTGTTAAATGGCGGATGTATGTTTTGTTACTAAAAAATTGAAGTGTGAAACAGTTTTATTGGTTTGTTTCACGCTTTTTTAAGTATAAAGAAAGTTGAAAGTTTACGTATTTTGCTATATAATAACAGTGAGGTAAAAGGTTATGAATAGTGATTTATGTTTAAAAGTGGATACTTTTAATTTGAAATATACATTAGAATGTGGACAATGTTTTAGATGGGAAAAAGTAGAAGAAAACGAATATATTGGTGTAATAGAAGATAGAGTTTTAAGGGTAAGACAAGAGGAAAATGTGCTCTATGTATGGTCAAATAAAAAAGAAAATTTAGAAGATGTTGTAAAAAATTATTTTGACTTAAATAAAGATTATTTAAGTCTTGAAAAAGAAATTTCAAAGGTGGACCACAATATAGAGCAAGCACTAAAGTTTTCTAGTGGAATTAGGATACTAAAACAGCCATTATTTGAAACGTTTATATCTTATATCATTTCTGCTAATAATAATATTAAAAGGATAAGCAGATCTGTAAATGACATAAGCAAAACTTATGGTAAAGAGGTAGAATTTGAAGGCAAAAAATACTATCTTTTTCCTAGTTTAAATGAGTTTAGTAATTGCAATAATGAAACACTTTTAAAATGTGGATTGGGTTTTAGAGCAAGATATGTGGTACATAACATAGAACTTTTAAAAGAAAACCCTGAATTATTAGATGATATACAAAAACTTTCAACGCCTGAAGCTAAGAAGAATTTAATGAATTTCATGGGAGTAGGTCCAAAGGTGGCAGATTGTATAATGCTTTTTTCTATGGATCGAGGAGAAGTTTTTCCTGTAGATGTGTGGGTAAAGAGAATAATGGAAAAACTATATTTTAAAAAGAATGTGTCTATTAAGGATATAAGTAAATTTGCAAACGATACATTTGGTGTAAATGCTGGAATAATTCAGCAACATTTATTCTATAATGTAAGAGAAGGAGTGCTTTAGATATGGGAAAATTAACGTGGAAACCAGGTACAATGGAATATCCCCTGCCTGCTGTTTTAGTGTCTTGTGGTGATATGGATAATTCAAATGTATTAACAGTTGCGTGGACTGGAATTTTGTGTACAGACCCTGCAATGACATATGTATCTATTCGTAAAGAAAGATACTCATATAATATTATTAAAAATACTAAAGAGTTTGTTATAAACCTAACAACTGAGGATTTGGTAAAAGCTACAGACACAGCAGGAGTTAAATCTGGTAGAAATATAGATAAGTTTAAGATGCTTGATTTAACTAAGGAAAAAGCAACTACTTTATCGTGCCCTATGATAAAAGAAAGCCCAGTAAACATTGAATGTAAAGTGGAAGAAATAAAAGAACTGGGTAGTCACGATATGTTTGTTGCTAGAATTACTGCGGTAAATGTAGATGATAAATATCTTGATGAAACGGGTAAATTTGATTTAGAAAAGTGCAATCTAATAGCATATTCACATGGAGCATATTATACTTTAGGTAAAAAACTTGGTAAATTTGGATTTAGTGTAAAAAAATAATAGTTTTTAATAACGTAAAAAACAAACTGCAATCACTTTTTGCAGTTTGTTTTTTTCTTACTTAATATTAAATATTCCTTGATCTGTAACTAATGTATGAATATTGTATAAAAACAATACTTCGTCAATATTATTTTCTTTTATATATTCCGTAATACTTGAAGAATAGTATCTTGGATCTATTACATGTGTATATTTAAAATTATTTACTACAAATGGTACAAATGAGTTAGCATAGGAATCCTTAATAACTAATAAGTTTTTGCCAGATTTCATACTTTCATTTTCTACAATTACTAGCCCTTGATTTTCATCTAAAAACATAGCGTATTTATCTTTTTTGTTTAAGTAGTCTTTGTTGTATAAGCTATCTGTTACTTTACCACTTCTTACATAGGTTACTTTTAGTTTTGTGTTTACATTTGTATATGTTGTAATACTATCTGGAGTAACGTTATATAAAGCGGCTTTTGAGAAAGTGGTTCCTAAAAAGCTATCTGATACAATCTCTTCTTTGAATTTATCCAGTGCAAGTGGTTCTTCATTTATTGAGTTTATGAATTTTCTGTAAGCCTCATAAGCAGCGCGTGTAGTCCAGTGGTGATCAAGTTTGTAGTAAGCTTGAATATTGTTATTTTTTAACTCTTTTAATTCATTATATAAGTCGATTGTGTCACAATTTTCTAATTTTGAGTAAATAGACTTAATCCTATCTGTTTCAGAATACTCAGTTGCATATTTTGGTAATAAATCCTGATTTAATGTTATTGATGTAGGTACAATCATAACAGTTGTGTGGTAATCTGAGCCTTTTGAAATTACGTTTATCATACTAGAGATTCTGTTTAATCTATTATCTTCAATATATGTATTTTTTTCTATTAAATATCCATCAGATGCTATGTATACACCGTTATTTTCTGTTTTACCTAGTGCTAACTCTGTATCTGTTTTAAGCTTTACGAAAGCATCTCTTAAAGGAAAGTGATCTTGTATATACTTTTCAAAACTTATCATAAAAGAACCATCAGCTAAAGTATTAAATGTAATGCCAGGAAATTCTTCTAAATATCTGTTCTCATTTTCAGAAAATGAATCTTTAGGCGATACAATGAAAAGAATTGAAAAAATTACGATTATTATACTAAAAGCTATTCCAAAATATTTTTTCATATAGGCACCTCCTAAAATCTAAAATACAAAAATGGGTTGTATGAAGAGTTTACTAAGTAAGCAACACTTAATACAAATATTCCAATACATATTATAAGAGAAGCTGTGTCAAATATAACAGATAGAGCTTTCTTATTTTCGAATTTCTTATTTAACTTTTTATATATTGTTTTCATTAGCGGCGTACAGCCTATAATACATATTACAATTATTATAGCGTAGTTTTTTAGGTAATATAACGTTTCAGTAGAAACAAATGAATTGCCTATACCAAACATTTTACTAAACCAGTTACTTAAAGATTTAAAGTCATCAAATGCAAATATTGCCCAACTTATTAGTACTAAAAAGTCAGTATAAATAATTCTTAGTATATTAGGTAATTTTTCTATATACTTTTTAAGCCAGAATTTTTCTATTAAAAGTAGTACACCAAAGTATAATCCCCATATAATAAAATTCCAACTTGCTCCATGCCAAAGACCAGTTAGGCCCCAAACTACTAATATATTTCTAATGTGGCGTGCTTTGCTACATCTATTTCCACCAAGTGGAATGTATACGTAATCTCTAAAAAATGTTGAAAGTGACATGTGCCATCTACGCCAAAAATCTGTTACTGAGTTTGCTATATACGGATAATTAAAGTTTTCAAAGAAACTGAATCCTAGCATTTTTCCCATTCCTATTGCCATATCTGAATATGCTGAAAAATCAAAATAAATTTGGAAACCAAATGCTATAGTTCCAAGCCATGCCATAGTAACAGTAATATCTTGACTTGCACAAATACTGTTGTATAAAGCTCCAATATTGTTTGCAATTAAAACTTTTTTGCCAATACCTATTATAAATCTGGTAAAACCTTTTGAAAACTTTTCTAAAGTAACAGTTCTGTTGTGAAGTTCTTCGCTAATTGTTTCATATCTAACTATTGGTCCTGCAATAAGTTGAGGGAATAGTGATACATATGTTGTAAAATAAAGGAAGTTTCTTTCTGGTTTAACAGTTTTTTTATATACATCTACAGTGTAGCTTAAAATTTGGAATGTGTAAAAACTTATTCCTATAGGTAAACTTAAACTTAAGCTATTTATACTCAAACCAAATACAAGATTTATATTGTCTATTAAAAAGTTTGCATATTTAAAAAATCCAAGTACGGCTAAGTAAATAATAATTGTTATAACTAAAATCAATTTATTTTTCTTTGGATATTTTTCCATCCACAAAGCTGTTATGTATCCCACAAAACAGGTTGCTATCATAAGAAAAACATAAACTGGTTCTCCCCAAGCATAGAATATAAGGCTAGTAATAAGAAGGAGAATATTCTTCGCCTTCTTTGGTACTATATAATATAATAAAAATGTAATTGGGAAGAATACAAATAGAAAGGGTAAACTACTAAATACCATGTATCCTCCTTATAAATTTATATATTTTCGTTAATTACAGTTTTTACGTTGTTTACATCTGATGTCATGATTAAAACTACATACTCACCATTTACGTAAACTATACCGTCTGTTGCAATTTTATATTGTTCTGCATCATAGTTGTTCATTGAGTCCATTGCTTGTTTTTTTATTGCCACAAGTTGAGACTCAAGAGTTTTTCTATCATCTGTATTTTTAACTTTAAATATGGCAATTGTGTCAACAAAATAAGAAGTAGAATTTGCCATAAATATATAGTCATCTGCTTTAGTAGTATCAATTCCGTATCTCATATCTAAGTCAGAAGCGCTTCTTGCAATCATATCTGATGGAAGAGATACTTTTTCAGATATTTTCTTGTACAGCTCTTCACAAGTAACGTTTGCTTTTGGTGTTTTATTCATATTCATAGCAATAAGTACAGCCGCTAAAACAACTACTATGATTCCTAAAATTATTAAAATACTTTTTTTCATGATAACCTCCAAGTTTTCTAAATATTATTTGAAGCAAAGCTTCTTAAAACTTTAACCCATTCAATATAAGCTGATTCTGTTAAGTGATATTTTCCATCACTTGCGTATTTTCCCATTAAGTATCCATCACTATCCATCAAGTATGATGCCACGTCTATTACTGTAACACCCCAACTTGAAGCTAATTCTCTTAATTTACTATTAAATAGTCTAATATTTGAATTATTTAAATATGTTAATTGGTAAGATTTTGTCATTGGTGTTGTAGTAAGTATGTATATTTTCACATTTGGACTTTTTTCACGAATTGCATCTATTAAAGTTTTGTAATTTGTAATAGAGTCTGTTACACCATAAAGTCCTAAGTCATTCATTCCAAACATCATAAATACTTTATCTACTTTTAAAGCGGCAGTTAGATCCCACAATTGTGTTTGGTAACCTTTGTATGTTGGATGTATAGAATTAGAACTTACAGCTTTTAATGCATTGCCTAATCCATAGCTTCCCATTCCATATACAATCATTCCACCTAAAAAGCCTTTTTCTTGTTTAGCAACATAGTTTTGAAATCCAAGAGTTACAGAGTCACCATAAAAAACAGAGTTGTTAAAAAACTTATCAGCGGCAGCCTCTGTTACTCCAGATTTTAAAGTGTTTCCTGTGTAGTGTTTTGTATCTACAGGTGTATTTGAAACAGATACTCCAGTACTTTCTGCAATATGACGGCCTTCTCCTGTTGTTCCCTCACGAGGAGTTTTAGTTGTTAAATACTCGCTAGATGCGTAAGCAAAGTCACCATTGTCTAGTTTTATTTTATCCCATCCATTATCTCCTATACCAACTCTTGTAAATTTAGTATCAGGAGCGGCTTGGAATAAAATGTCGCCATCTAAGCTTGGTTTCTTGCGTATATTTAAATATATTGATGTGTATACAACATCATTGGCTGTTTCAAACTTCACGCCATATTCACTACTTATATTATCATCTTTTGGCTCTTCTGTATTGTTTTGGTTATTATCTTTATTATCGGTAGGCGTGTTTATTTCATTTGGTTCTTTGTATGGCTCAACGTTATTTGAGTTTTTTCCAATAATTAAAATAACGAGCACTACAATTATTGCAACAATTACAGCTACAGCAATATAAAATAGTTTGTTATTATTTTTAGTTTCTTCATATTTTCGCATAGAAATTTCCCCCCTAAAATTTGGTTAAATTATATAACAATAGTGTGCATAATGCAAGGAGATTAAACAAACTTAAATAATATCTTAAATGACACTTGAAAAGTGAAAAAACTTAGTGTAGAATTTTGAAAAATAGGTAAGAAAAGTGTCGAAATATTTGGAAAATAATCCAAATGTAAAACAGGCCAAACAAAATTGTTGAAATGGAGGTAAAAAATGAATTGTGTAATTGTTATAGCGGCAATATTGGTGGTATGCCTAGTGTATCTTGTAGTTGTGTATAATAAACTAATAAAACTTAACAACTCAGTAAGTGAAAGTTTTGCAACTATGGATGTTTATTTGAAAAAAAGGTGGGATTTAATACCCAATTTAGTTGAGATTGTAAAAGGTTATGTAAAGCATGAAAAGGAAACATTTGAGGAAATTACAAAATTAAGAAGCGAAAATTATGAGTCTTTATCTACTGATGATAAAATCAAAACAAATGAACAACTAAACAGGAACGTTATTAGGATTATGGCTTTAGCAGAAGCTTATCCAGAATTAAAATCAAATGAGAGTTTTTTGCAGTTAAGTGGTAATCTTACTTTGGTAGAGGATGAAATTGCTCAATCAAGAAAATACTATAATGCTGTTGTAAGAGATTATAACAACAAAGTTGAAATGATACCAAGTAATATTGTAGCTAAAGTATTAGGTTATAAATCAAAATTAATGTTTGCCGCAAATGTTGAAGAAAGAGAAAATATAAAGGTGAAATTGTAATGGCAGGAAGAAGTAAAGGACAAGGGTGTTTAAATTTTCTTTTAAGATTTTCTTTTTTCGGATATGTTGCTGCTATGATTTTGGGGGCGTTAATTACTGGGGTAACTGCTCTATTTAGTGATGATACAAAGAATTTAAAGCTTGCAGATGGTTTTACTATATCGTCATATAATGTAATACTAGATGTTAAAGTAGATAATAAAATTGATGTTACAGAAAATATAACAGTTAATTGGGAATCTAGTAATCATCATGGAATTTATAAATTTATTCCAGAATGGTTACAATATACTGATAAAAATGGTAATACGATTAGAAGAAAGTCAGTTATTTCCAATTTAAGGTCAACAAGCGATCCTTATTCGACAGATTGGGTTAAGAAAAAAGCTAGAATAAAAATTGGTAGTGCTTCTGAATATGTAAATTTAGGAGAAAGGACATATATCATAGAATACACTTATGATATGGGTAAGGACCCGTTTAGAAATTTTGATGAATTTATTTTTCATGCGTTTGGCGATTATTGGGGTACCCAAATTAATAACGCTACTGTACAGATAAATATGCCTAAAAGTATAAGTGGTTATAATGTTAACTTCTTTACTGATAAGAAAAGAAAAGAAAATGTTTCCGACTATGTTGATTATGAAATTGTAGGTAATACGTTGTATGCTAAGTTTAACCAAGATAAATATGCGCAAACTCAAAGAAAAAATGGTTACAATGATAAAAAACTTGAAAAATCTTTAACAGTTGATATAGAACTTCCAGAAGGATATTTTGTAGGTGGAAGTTGGAATTATGGTTGGGGCTCATTTACAATTGCATTAGTAATTTTGGGAATTACAGCTTATACAATATTTAAGTGGAAAAAGTATGGAAAAGATTATTTAAAACCTGCCCAAACAGTAGAGTTTTATCCACCAGAAAATATGAGTGCTGCAGAGGTTGGATATATTTATGGAAAACAAACAAGCAAAAAATTAACCATTTCTTTGATAGTACAACTTGCCAGCAAGGGATATATAAAGATAGATGAAGTGAAAGATAAGAAAAAAGAGATACAAATAACCAACTTAGCACCAACAAAGCCAAGAGAAGTAGAATCCTTTGATACAACACCTGGAAAAAGAAAAATAGAGATTAAAAAACTTAAGGATATAGATGATCATTTAGCCAAGAACGAAGTTACAATGATGAAGTATTTGTTTAAAGAAGAGAATACAAAGTTATTAGAAACTAATTTTGTAAAATTTGATGCTGTAAAAGATAACTTAGTCTCAGGAGGATATATAGAAATATTAAACGACAATGAATCAACTAGATTATCCGATGTAGACACTAGAAAACAAGAATATGTTGAAAAATTAAAACAATATGAAAAAGATTTATTAGAATATAACAAAGAAATCGTTAAAATGCCTCCATTAACAGAACTTGAATCAATTGTGTATAACAGATTATTTAAATACGAATCTACCTTTATATTGAGTGAACACAAGACATTTTATAGGGCTTTTAGTGATGTTGAAGAAAGATTGAAATCAAAACTAAATGATGTTATTCATGATAAAATTGCCACAAAAAAGATGAAATCATCGATATTTGTTACTATCCTAGTTGCCATTTTAAGTGTTATATCTTATGTGTTTGTAAAAGACTTGGATCCAAGTTGGAAAATATTATATACTGCATCTTTCTTATGTATTATAGTAAATATGTTCTTTACTATATTTATGAAAAGGAAAACAGAATATGGAGAAAAAATTACTGCTCAAATACAAGGATTTAGAAACTTTTTAATAACTGCAGAAAAACCAAGATTAGAAGCATTAGTAGCTGAGAATCCAAATTATTTTTATAATATTTTGCCTTATACGTATGCTCTTAATGTTTCAAAAAAATGGATAAAGAAATTTGAGAATATTCCAACACCAGATATGGATATGGGTAATTTCGATTATAGTAGCGATTGGGCATATCACAATTTATACAATAATGTTTACTATCCAGAACCGGTTTATTCTTCAAGTGGCTCGAGCTGTTCATCTTGTGGCGGCGGTTGCTCGTCTTGTGGAGGAGGCTGTTCATCTTGTGGCGGCGGTGGATCATGGTAAAAAGATTTGTATTACAGTGGCACCTGAGTGAAAATTGTAATTTAAAATGTTTACACTGCTATCAAGAAAATCATAAGCCAGTTCAGTTAAGTTATGAGAATCTAGTGGTTATATATAATCAATTTAAAGAATTACTAACTAAATTAAACATGAAGGGACATATAAATATTACTGGCGGAGAACCATTATGCAATCCATATTTATTTAATATTCTAGATTTAATAAAAAAAGATGAGAAAATGATTAGTTTCTCAATATTAACAAATGGAACATTGATAAATGAAGATATTGCAAGAAAGATAAAGTCGTATAATCCATACTACGTTCAAGTAAGTCTTGAAGGTGGTAAAAAAATGAATGATTATATTAGAGGTGCAGGCACTTATGAAAAAATAGGTAGAGGAATAGATAATTTAAAAAAGTATGATATATTTACTTCTATTTCTTTTACTGCTACTTCTATCAATTATAAGGAATTCCCGAAGGTAGTAAAATATGCTGTTAAACATAAAGTAGATAATGTTTGGTCAGATCGTTATATACCATTAGGAGGTAATGAAGATAAAAGTTTAGCTTTAAATTTAGAACAGACTCAAGAATACTTAAATATAATGAGTAAGGAAAGAGAAAAATTAAGAAATAAAAAATACAATAAAACATCTATTTCAATGTATAGAGCATTACAATTTCAAAAGACAAATGATTTTGCATATGGTTGTACTGCTGGTGATACCCTTTTAACTGTGATGGAAAACGGGGATTTAGTTCCTTGCAGAAGAATGCCAATTGTGGTAGGAAATTTATTAACTGAAAATATGTATGATTTATATGTTAATAATTCTGTGCTTAAAGAACTTAGAAAACAAAAAATACCAGATGATTGTGCTGAGTGTGAACATTCAGAAATGTGTCATGGTGGTTTAAAGTGTCTTACCTATGCGTTATATAAGGATTTGAACCATAAGGATGTAGGATGTAAATTGTAGAAAAGATTAAAAAAGATAAGATAAATGTAGATACAAATGTGTTTATATTTATCTTTTTTTATATTAAATTTTTAAGTTAGCTAACATAAAAAGCGAATTTAAATAATATCTTAAAATATACTTGAAAAGTAAAAAAACTTAGTGTAGAATTTTAGAAAATAAAGGAGAGATATGTCGGGTTGTTATAATTATAAGGAATAATATAACAAATATTTACGCATACTTTATTTAAAACAAATGATTAGGAGGAAAATTAAAATGAAAAACAAAAGCGCAATATCACTTATTGTACTTGTAATAACAATAATTGTAATGGCAATACTAGCCGCAACAGTAATCATAACATTGTCTAATACAAATATAATAAATGAAGCGCAAAAAGCAAAAGATGCGACAAATCAAGCATCAGAAAAAGAGGTGTTATCTGTAGCGCTAGCAGAGTGGAAGGTAGTAGAAACAAAAGGAACAAAAACATTTAAAGAATTTATGCAGGAAAAATTTGGACAAGAGAAAGTAGCAGAGACAAATGAAACTGAAGTTACAGTAACTATGGAAAGTGGAAACAAGTATAATGTAACAAAAGATGGAAAGACGACAAAAATGGAAAAGGCAAGTAAAGGGATATTTGTAGAATATGCAGTATCATATACAGATATGTTGAATAGTAATAATAAATATACAACGACAAATGGTTGGAGATTATTAGATTATACAGATAACGGAGATGGAACATATTCAAATGTAAAGCTAATTAGTACAGGAGTACCAGCAATGTTGAGTTATGAAACTCAAGACACAACAAACAATAGTTGGTTTGTAACAGATGACTCAAAGCTAACAGAGTTCAAGAATGTACTGGGTAGTGGATATACATTATACACAGGTACAGGTACATATACTGCATTACAAGCAGCCGCAGGACTGTATTATAACTTTGGAGATGTAAAGTTTGGTTATGGAGCAAGAAGCAGAGGGAAAAATTTAGGAAATTTCACAGAAATAACGAATAACGGAACAATGTATAACAGCGAGAATACAGAAGAAATAACGGGCGATAAACTATTTATACCAACGGGTGTAAGTGCAAGTGTAAGACTACTAACATTGCCAGAAATGAATAAATTGCTGGGAAGAACTGATATGGATAGTACATCTTCAGTGGAGGATACAACAGGTATATTTGAGTTAGAAAATATAAAAGATTTACCTGAAATGAGTTCGTTCACTTATGGTGGAATTGAATATAGTATGAATCTTGGTCAAACAACGTTATTATCTTCTCCGTATCCTTTGGATGATATGACGTTCTTCTTGGTTGGTTTGGATGAGTATGGAGGAATAAGTTATTGTTCTAATACGAGCAATAATGGTGGTGTTCGTCCGTTAATCACTCTTTTATCTGACGTCCAATTTACAGATACAAATGGAGATGGCGTGTTAGAATTAGTTTTGTAAGATTAATGAAACGTGTCAAGTTTATTTAAATAATATAAAAGTTACTTTATTTAATTAGAAGCATGTGATATAATTGTATCAGTTCAATGGTGAAGCATTTAATAATTATTAAATGAAGGAGGAAGCGGTATATGAAGTACAACGTGGCAATGGTTAGCGTGTTTGACGTTTTAGACGTAGGGGTCATTGAATGTAAAAGAATAGTATCGATACCATGGATTTTAAGACTCAAAAGCGTTGATGAGATTGCACGCAGATTGTTTACTCAGCAACAAAAAGTGTTGGCGGTAAAGTTTTTAAAGATTGAAACTGAGGTTGAGACTAGTTTTTCTGAATTTGTTTTGTTAAGAAGAGAAATCGTAGTAGAAGAAGAATCCAGCTGGTACATAAACCCTAAATATGATATGCTCAAAATCGGAAATATTCATTCACTTGCCGAACCTTCAATACTCCTTCGAGGTGATTTGAAACGAGCGAAGTATCGACTCGATTATTATGTTGATTTACGGTCTATGGGCTACAGCGAAGAAGAAGCAATAAGTACTATCTACAGTTAGGGGGCAATATAATGCAAACTTGGTCTGTAACTGCTACAGTAAAACAGCTAAGAGACTTTGTAAAATTTGAAGCAGAAAGATTGGAATCTAGTCCTTTGAACATGAGAAGGGCTAGACAGCTAGATGATGCAGTGCATTTTCTTAGGACTTTGAATCTTCCTCAATATAGAGGAACTGAAAAGGTTGCACAGCTTAAGAAAAAGCTTGCAGATAATCGGCAAAAACTAAAAGAAATATACAAAAGTGGAGATGCGTTTTTTCCTGGGTATCAATTGAGTATATTTGATACTTATGTTGATATTGATGATAGGGTAAAAGAAGAGCTAAAATTCCAACGGGAGATGCTTGATCAAGAGATAAAGTGGTTGCATAAGTGCTTGGGTATTTGCCATAATAAGGAATATTTTAGATGAATTTTGAAAATGGGGGAATAAATTCCCTCATTTTCTTGTTTTTTGTTGATTGGTATAATATAATAAACGTGTAATATTTTAACAAAAGGGGTATAGTTAAAATGAGAAAATTTAGACTAATATATAATTCTGGTGCTGGTCAAAACAAATTTAAACCATTTGTTGATGATGTAATTGGCGTACTTTGTGATAATGATTGCGAAGTTACCGTATTTCGTGCAAGTAAGGGACATAATGTAGATGAATTTATTATAAACACACCTAAAGATACAGATGGTATTATTGTTGCTGGAGGGGACGGCACTTTAAATAGAGTTGTAAATATAATGATGAAGAATAATATTAAAGTACCACTTGGAATAATACCTGCTGGGACGTCAAATGACTTTGCTACACACTTAAAGATTTCTACAGATTTTGTAGAGTGCGCAAAAAAAATATTAGATGGTGAACCACAATATGTGGACATTGGTAGAGTCAACGATAAATACTTTGTAAATGTGCTGTCTGCTGGATTATTTGCAAGTACATCGTATAAAACAGATAAAAGGTTAAAAGAGAAATTTGGACAGCTGTCATATTTTATGACTGCTGCAACTCAAACATTTCAATATGAACCACTTAGACTTAAGATTGAAACAGAAGATGCGGTATATGATGAAAAAGCAGCAGTTTTTGTAATTTTTAATGGTAGTAGTGTTGGTAGAATAGATAAATTTTCTGATAATTCTAGTGTTCAAGATGGAAAACTTGATTTGGTATTGTTGAGAGATTGTAAGCTAAATGAAATTGTAAAAATTGTAGGTGAGATTTTAGATAGAACATATCTTGAGAATCCAAATGTTATATACATGAGAGAGAACAGATATAAAATTAGCTTGATAGATGGAAAGTGCGATAATCCTGATACGGATGGAGACATTGGACCTGGATTCCCGCTTGACGTTGAATGTATAGAAAATGGAATTAAAATATTTATGTAGAGGGGATTAAAATGTACGATAAAAATATAGATAAAAAATGGCAAGATAAATGGTATGCAAGTGATATATATGAGGCAAAAGAAGATAAATCAAAAGAAAAATTTTATGGTTTGGTTGAGTTCCCATACCCATCTGGAGCAGGATTACATCTAGGACACGTTAAAGCATACATAGGTATGGATGTAATTTCAAGAATGAAGAGATTACAAGGGTATAATGTATTATTTCCTATAGGGTTTGATGCATTTGGACTTCCTACAGAAAATTACGCCATAAAAACAGGAATCCATCCAAGAGTGGTTACAGATAATAACATAGCAAAATTTACTGATCAGTTAAAATCTGCTGCATTTTCATTTGATTTGACAAGGGTAATAGACACAACACAACCTTCATATTACAAGTGGACACAGTGGATATTTATACAGTTATTTAAGCATGGGTTGGCATATAAGGATAAAACTGAGGTAAATTATTGCCCACAATGTAAAGTAGTTTTGTCTAATGAAGAATCACAAGGTGGAAAATGCGATAGATGTGACGGTGAAGTAATTCAAAAAGAAAAAGAAGTTTGGATGCTTAAAATAACTGATTATGCAGAGAAGTTACTTGATGGACTAAAAGAAGTGGATTTCCCAGAGAGAGTAAAGCTTCAACAAGAAAATTGGATAGGTAAGTCTACTGGTGCCGAACTTGAGTTTAAACTTGACGGAATTGAAGAAAAACTCAAAGTTTATACAACAAGACCAGATACAATATATGGCGTTACTTTTATGGTAATTGCTCCAGAACATCCTTTAATAGAAAAGTTAAAAGATAAAATAGAAAACTATAATGAAGTAGTAGAGTATGGAGTATCTGCTAAGAAAAAAACTGAGTTTGAAAGAGTACAACTTGCTAAAGATAAAACTGGAGTTATGTTAAAAGGTGTAAGTGCCATAAATCCATTAACAGGTAAAAAGGTCCCTATTTGGGTAGCAGACTATGTAATGATGGGTTATGGTACAGGAGCTATTATGGCAGTTCCAGCACATGATACACGTGATTTTGATTTTGCTAAAAAATTCAATATAGACATAATTCAAGTAATTAAAGGAAAAGAGGATATAGATATAAATAGTGAACCATACACAGATATATACAATGGAACAATGATAAATTCAGATATCTTAAATGGTTTAACTGTAAAAGAAGCAATTGCAAAAATGATAGAGCATGTAGAGAAACTAGGAGTGGGACATGCGAAGACAAATTACTTTATGAAAGATTGGGCTTTCGCTCGTCAGAGATATTGGGGAGAACCACTTCCTATTGTTAAGTGTGAACATTGCGGTATGGTTCCGCTAGATGAAAAAGATTTGCCTCTTGTATTGCCAGAAGTAAAAGACTTCAAGCCAGGAAAAGAAGGAGAGTCACCTCTTGCAGAAGCAACAGATTGGATAAAAACTACATGTCCACATTGCGGAAGACCAGCATTACGTGAAACAGATACTATGCCACAATGGGCCGGCTCTAGTTGGTACTTCTTAAGATATGTAGATCCTAGAAATGATACATGTCTTGCTGGGATGGATGAACTTAAATATTGGTTACCTGTTGACTGGTATAATGGTGGAATGGAACACGTAACACGTCACTTAATTTACTCTAGATTTTGGCACAGATTCCTTTATGATATTGGAGTAGTACCTACAAAAGAACCATATGCAAAAAGAACTACACAGGGGTTAATACTAGGGCCAGATGGCGAAAAGATGTCTAAATCTAAGGGAAACGTTGTTGATCCTAAAGATATAATAAATGAATATGGTGCAGATACGCTAAGAACATATATGTTATTTATTGGTGAGTATGATGAGTCTGCTCCATGGAACGAAAATGGGGTTAAGGGAGTTAAGAAATTCCTAGATAGAGTAATGCGTCTAAAAAATATCGTTGTAGATGAGTACGCATCAAAAGATAAAGAATTAGATGCTGAGTTACACAAACTTATAAAGAAGGTAACAGAAGATATATTATCAATGAAATTTAATACTGCAGTAGCTGCATTTATGACTTATATAAATGTTGTGTATAAGAAAAATGTAATTTCTAAAGAGGATTTGAAGATGTTTTTGACAATATTGTCTCCTTTTGCACCACATGTAAGTCAGGAACTATGGAGTCAATGTATAGGAAACGATTTTATAGAAAGAGAGTCTGTTTGGCCAAAAGCAGATGAAACAAAATTACAGGAAACAACTGCTGAGATTGCTGTGCAAGTTAATGGAACAGTTAGATTTAAGTTGTTACATGAAGTTGGAATGCCAAAAGAGGAAATAGAAAAAATAGTACTAAGTGATGAAAGATTGTCCCAGTACATTTCAGGTAAAGAAATTAAAAGAATTATTGTAATACCTGGTAGAATAGCAAATGTAGTTGTTGGATAAGTGTAATACAAAGGAAAAGGAGAAGTATATGAATATATATATAATAAGTTTGATTGTTGTATATGTTAGTTCAGGGGCTTTGCTTGGAATGTTCATGTATGCTGAGTTAACAAAGCGAAAATACAAAAAATCTAAACAAGAAGCTGCGGCAGCATACACGGACGCTCTTACTGGACTTGGAAATAGATATAGATTTAACAGGGTTATGGCTGAAATGATAAAACACCCAGACCAAAAGTTTTCATTATGTTTTTTGGATTTGGATGATTTTAAGCAGATAAATGATAATATGGGACATGATGCTGGAGACGAGCTACTTATAGAATTGGGCAAAAGATTAAAGGAAAGTATTTCTGGACATGGTGAAGTATTTAGACTTGGTGGAGATGAATATGCTTTAATTATTGTTGGTACTGATACAAAGCTTGAAGTAGAAACTATTGTTAAAAGAGTTCAAAGAAGTGTTGTAAAACCAGTATTCATTAGAAATACAACAGTAAATTTGGAGTATAGTTTAGGAATAGCATGTTTTCCAGAAGATAGCCAAAATGCCAATGAGCTTATAAACTTTGCGGATGCAGCCATGTATTTTGTTAAAGAGAGTGGCAAGAGTAATTATTATTTTCATAATGAGGCATTAAAAGCTCAAACAGAAAATAATAGAAGAATGGAAAATGAACTAAAAGCCGCATATAAAAATAATGAATTTGGTATAGATTATCAACCAAGAATAGATTTAGTAAACCCAAACAGAGTGTGGCTTGAAGCATTTTTGTTCTGGAAACATCCGCTAATAGGTAAACTTAGTGCAGCTTACTTTCTAAAATATGCCGAATCTACAGGACTAGTTATATCATTAGACCAATATATTATAGAAAACAGTTTAGAAAAGATTGCTAGATTAAGTAAAGAAGGGTTTGATGATGTGTATATAGCAACCAACATATCTTTAAGGCATTTTCAAAGAAAAGATTTCATAGAAAAAATTTGTCTGATATTAGAGCGTGGTGGAAAGAGCAGCGAACATTTGATGCTTCAGATAACTGGTGAATTAGACATGAATAAAATAGAGACTTATAAAGTAATGTTTGATAAAATAAAGCAATATGGCGTTAAATTATCTATAAACAACTTCTCAGTAAACTATGAACAACTAGACTTGTTGAATAGGTTAAATATAGATGAGATAAAAATTAGTTCAGAATACTTAGTGTCTAATAGTATATTTGACAAAAATGTTTTGAAAGATATAGTTGTTTTAAGTAAAGACTTAGGATATAAAATTTTAATAAATAAAGTAACCGATGAAGAAACATTTAAGGAAGTAATAAAATATCCAGTTAATTGTGTACAAGGAAATTATATATATCCTATTATTAGCGATGAAAATGTGAAAGAATTTTTAGTCAATTTTAAAAACAAGAAACCTAAGGTGGGTAGTGTAAAAAAAGTATCAAAAAAAACGACAAATTAGAAAAAATGTGTTGACAAAACACATTTTTTTTATTATAATAGTTTTTGTCAGTAAGAAGTGGGCGCATAGCTCAGTTGGGAGAGCATCTGCCTTACAAGCAGGGGGTCATAGGTTCGAGCCCTATTGTGCCCACCACTTTTTTATTTGGCCCGGTAGTTCAGTTGGTTAGAACGCCGCCCTGTCACGGCGGAGGTCATGGGTTCGAGTCCCACCCGGGTCGCCATTTTTTTATTTGGCCAGATAGCTCAGTTGGTAGAGCAGAGGACTGAAAATCCTCGTGTCAGCGGTTCGATCCCGTTTCTGGCCACCACGTAATAAAATATTTAAATAATGCATATATTTTATTATGCGGGAATAGCTCAGTTGATAGAGCGTCGCGTTGCCAACGCGAAGGTCACGGGTTTGAGCCCCGCTTCCCGCTCCATTTTTTATAAGCTAGAAACGTTGAATTTCCAACGTTTCTAATTTTTTTAAATGCAATTTTACTGCAACCCGTTTTCGTTTAAATAAGATTTTCTCTCCAATAAAAAATAACTTAAAAGTATTTGCCTTCAAGTTATTTCTTATATGTAAAAAAGGTGTGATTTTAAAAAATTTCTTCCTCACTTTTTTCTATTTTTAATATATCATTTGGAGTACATTCAAGTACCTCACAAAGTTTTTCTAATGTATCAAATCTCATTCCTTTTGTATTGTTATTCATAACATCACTCATTGCCTGATAACTGCATCCCATTTCCTTTATTAGCCAATACTTAGTTTTTTTCTTTTCCTTTAGAATTTCTTTAACATTTATATATAGCATTAAAAACACCTCAATAGTATTTTATACAAAACTAAAATGTAATTTAACTATTTTAAAGAATAGCTAAGTTATACAATATATAGTGTAGCGCATATTTATCCATTGTTTTGTCGAAATATGTCATGGTTATAAATTAAGTAATAAAAGTGTTATTTTGCATCAAAATATTTTTAGGTGATAGTATGCAAATTGAACATAAAGAAATTATGGAAAATGGCAATCCTGTTATATATATAAATATATATACTGAAGATAGCTATGAATTTAGCAAAGAGAATTTTAATGAAAAAACGGTAAAACGTAGTCTTAAAAATAAAATTGTACAATACATAAAGGAAAACGTAAAGCTTATACAAGGCGCTGTTATTGTAATTGCCATAAATGGTATACTAATAGGAGCTTTGTCATTGGATAAGGCGGGAATAACTGGTACTGGAGATGCCGGAAGCGAAATAGTAAAAGAGTTAGTTTCTACCCCAAGTTCTGCAGATAATACAGATAAAGAAATACAACCTGATGAAAGTGCTGAAACAGTCAAAGAAGGAACTGCCAAAATAGAGGATACTACTAAGAACACTAATAATACTGCAAATAATGTAAATACTGTTTCCACGAAAAATACATCCAATAATACCAAAAATGATACAAAGAAAGAAACGGTTAAGCAATCTACAAAAGAGGATAACAAAACTAATGAAAATACTAGTAATAGTACTGTTTCTGCAAAAGAAGAGGAGAAAATTGACAAATCAAACAATGAAAGTAAGTATTATATAAAACTAAATAGTGGTGGAAATGTTCAAAACATGGAACTTGAAGAATATGTTGTTGGTGTTGTTGCTGCTGAAATGCCCGCATCTTTTAATATAGAAGCATTAAAGGCGCAAGCAATAGCAGCAAGAACATACGCAGTGAAGAAAACCAGCCAAGGGAAGGTATTAGTTAATTCAACAGCAGATCAGGTATATAAGACTACTAGCCAGATGAAATCTACTTGGGGAAGCGAATATAATTACTATTATAATAAAATAAAAAATGCAATTAACGCAACAAAAGGAATGGTATTAAAATATGGTGGTGAATATATAGATGCACAGTATTCTGCTATGACTAATGGAAAAACTGAACTGCCAGAGTATGTATGGAGCTTTTCAAGGCCGTATTTACAGTGTGTCAGTAGTAGGTGGGATGAGAAAGTAAAAAATTTTAAGGTTACCAAATCTTTTTCATATGATGAAGTTAGTAAGAAACTAGATCAAACTATAACAAGCAGCACAGAGATTGAGGTTGTATCAAGAACTGTAAGCGGAAGAGTTGAAAAGATTAAAATAGGAGACACAGTATATACGGGAGTAGCTGTAAGGAGTAAATTAGGGCTGCGATCCACAGATTTTGAGATAGAACTTGCAGATGATGTAAAAATAACTACAAAAGGATATGGACATGGAGTCGGAATGAGTCAGTATGGTGCAAATGTTGCTGCAAATGAAGGATATAGTTATTCGGATATTTTAACTCATTATTATGTGGGAGCCAGTATTACTAAAATATAACATGAAAAAGACTAACTTTAGTTTTTGTGAAGTTAGTCTTTAGACAATTTAAAGTATATTTTATTGTATATTTTTTCTACGTATTTGTAAAGATTGAATCTTTTGCAAATAAAATAAGCTAAAGTAATAACCAATATGGAAGCAAATATATCAAATATTACGTGTTGTTTTATAAACAAAGTGGATATTACAACAAGCAATGACCATATAAAAATTAATATTTTGTACAGTGGTTTCAAAGTTTTCAGATTTATAGTATAGAGTATAAATAAAAAACATAGAGCACAATGCATACTAGGTAAACAACAAGTAGGAGGAGCATCCATCTTAAATATTAAATTAGTTATAATCAAAGTAAAATTTGATTTGCTTACTTCAGGCCTATTTATAGTAGTAGGAAATAATATAAATATACAAAATGCTATGAGTATCGTAACAACGATAGTAGCAATATAATTATAAAAGTTCTTACTTGAATGTGAGTATATCACAATTGGAACGAAAAATAGCATTAAAAACCAAGAAATATATGGGTAAATAAAACCTGGCAAAAATGGAATTTCGTTATCTATGTTAGACGTTAGCAAAGTAGGATTGTTACTACACAGTCTTCCTAGGCCGTACAGTAACGATTCAAATGCTATAATTATTGCTATTAGAAATATTGCAACTATCTGTTTTTTAGAGATTTCCATTTATGTAACCAATCCTTTCTCCATACTTAACATATGTTTCGTATCCAGCATTAGTATTATTCCAAATTTCATTATCAATTATAATATCATTGTTAATTATTAAACAAATAGTTGATCCGCCAAATTCAAAATAGCCTTTTTCATCACCTTTTGTAAATGTATGTTTATCATGGAGATTTTTGATTTTTCCTACCATCATTGCACCTACTTCAACTTGAATAACGTCTCCAAAGTGTTCGGTGTGTAACACAGTATATTCTCTACAGTTAGTTTTATAAATATTATATTTTTTTAGTGCAATAGGTTGAACTGTATGTAATACTCCCTTTATATATGTATTAGCATCTTTTGAACCATTATCTATATAGCAATATCTGTGATAATCATCAACAGATAATCTAAATATTAAAAGTGTTCCATTGCTATATTTATTTGCTAATTTATCGTTTTTTAAGAGTTCAGGTATACTGTATGTAGTTCCTTTTATACTAAATAACAAATTTGAATCTATTTTATAAGCAGTAAGTTTAGCATCGCAAGGAGATATAAAATAGTTAGGAATCATAGATACTTCTCTTTTTTCTTTTAAAATTTTTCTTGTAAAAAATTCGTTGTAAGATTTATATTTTATATTTTCATATTCATTCATGTTTATGTTATTCTTTAAGATAAATCTATCAATTAAAGGGATAGATAACCTTGAGTTCATAAAGGCTCCTACTATTTTAGATATAACAGGAAGAGTTAGTATTTTTAAAATACATCTTCCTAAAATCGTATCATATAAAAAATGTAGAGAGCCTTTTGGGTTGATATCTATTTTGATTTTTTTTCTCATATTAGTAGTAAGATCGCAAGTTCAATTATTCCAATAACTAAAACTGCAAGCATTCCTTTTATTTTAAGCTTTTTAATTTTAAACTTAGATATAAATGCTATTGCTACAATAAGCAAAGTAGCACCATATACTAAGTAGAATTTATCTTTTAAGAATAACACAAATATATATATTAAAGGTATTATTAAGGCTGCACTTGTGACAGGTAAGCCTAAATATTCTTTTCTCACTTCAGTGGTTTGTTCTTGACGTTCTTCTTCAGTAACGTTAAAGTATGCAAGTCTAATTAAAGCTGCCAAAACGTATAAAACCAGTATAATTTCAAAATACCATTTATTAAGTCCTACAGCGTGTCCAATCATGGCTGGTAAGACACCAAAGCAAACTAAATCTGATAAAGAATCTAATTGTATTCCAAATGCTTTTTCTTGTTTAGTTCTATCTTTTTTAGTTCTAGCTACCAAACCATCGAACATGTCAAAAAATCCAGCTAATAATAAACAAAAGATAGCTACTGTTACTCTACCTCTACTTGCATTTATAATGCCTAGTATACCTGATGTAAGACCAAGATAAGTAAGTATTACAGTGTAGTTGTAAAATCCAATCATATTATTTCCTCCTTTTTAGAATTTTTATTAAAGATTGTAACTCTTAAGTGGTTTATAAGAACAACCATTCCAGAGAGAATTAAGCAAAAATAGTAGCTAAACACTCTAGTTAAAAGAACGGCTGCTGTTAACATGTTTTCACCATAAACAGGGAGATATATTTTAAGCATCATTACTTCTGTTACCCCCATTCCCCCTGGAAATGGAAGAGAATCTATTGCAATAGCAATTACAACTTGTATTGCTAGAAAATCTAGGTATGAGAAACCTTGAAGCCCAAACGCTAAATATACTACATATCCTATAGAAAACATGCAAAGTCTTTGTATAAGGGTTAGTCCAAGTACTTTAAATGTAAGAGCAGGATGTTTTTTTAAATAGGAGACACCCTTTTTGTAATCTTCCATGTAATCGTCTATTCTTTTTATTGTTTTTTCAGGCTCTTTTTTTAGGTGAAGTTTTCCAAGTATGTTGATAATCCAAATTACAAATCTTTTAACTTTTCTTTTTGATTTCATCACAAGAAAACATCCAATTATAATAAGTAGGTTAACCAAACATCCGAATGCTAAAAATACGTTAAACAAAGTTCCATTACAAAAAGCAAGGTTAGGTTTGGCAATCATACATATAAGCCCTAATACAAGTAATACTATTTTAAAAGTATATGTGTTTAGTATAAGTGCTATAGTTGATTTAGTAACCGGTATGTTGTCCTTTGCCATGTAGAATGATTGGAACGGTTGGCCACCAGTAGATGACGGAGTTATAGCAGAAAAGTAGTATTCTATGCACGAATAAGCAAAACATTTGAAAAGTGATGTTTTTTGTTTTAAAGATTTAAACGTTATAAGTAAATACAAACCTTCAAACAATAAATATAACACTATTAGTAAAGCGCATATTAGCAAATACTTAACGTTAACTGATTTGGCTACAGCAATAACACTATCAAACTCATTATCTTTAAATAAAATATATATAGTAGCAATTAGCATAATAATGAAAAATAAAATGCTAAATATAAGTTTTTTGTTAATTTTCATTTTTTCCCCCAAAGATGGAAATATTATAATGATAATTTTACACTTAAATACGAATAGTGTCAAGATAAATAGAAAATTGTAAAAAAATGTAAAAATCAAAAAATACTGTTTTTATTATATTATTTAAAATGAAAAATAATATAACTGTAATTTAAAATTAAACAAGTAGCTATTGGTATAGAGTTGCGAAATTTAAATAAGTATGGTATCATATAAAAATTATAAAGTGAGAGAGTGGGGATGAAAATGAACAAACAATTACAATCAAAGTTGAATAGTTGGAATGATAAAATAATGGATAAAAGAATACCTCGCTGGAATGAGCTACCGGAATTCGAAGTATATATGGATCAGGTAATTGTGCTTATGGAGAAATATGTTGGTGTGTATCTTGAGTGTGCTGAGGATACTTTCTTAACTCCGTCGATGATAAATAACTATGTTAAATTAAAGATTATGCCAGCACCAGAGAAAAAGAGATATTCTAGAATACACCTATCTTATTTAATTATAATTTGTATGTTAAAGTCAGTAATGCCTATTCAGGACATACATGACATTATAGAATATAAATTGGCAGAAGGAGATATGGAGTCTACTCTAAACTGGTTTGCTAAAACATGTGAGGAACAATTTTCAGTTTTTTTGAATAATACTAATGAATTGTTAAAAGATAATGAAGAAAAGATTGAAGATGACAATGTAAATATATCTAATGTGGCATTTAGAATGGGAATAGAGGCTTCAATTGCCAGAAATATATCATCAACGTTGATATGTAAGATAAAAAAAGAAAATGCTAGTTTACAAACAGAGAAAACTAGCAAAGTTAAAGACAGTAAGTAATTATTCTTTTGGAATTAGGTAAAAAAATATTACACCCACAACAATTAAGATACTTGCTACTATAATTCCAACAGATAAACTGTCGAAGGTTTTATTCATATCTGTGAATGAATCATTATATGGATTTACCATTAGTGTGTCACTAGGTGTACTATTGGTTAAGGTTGTAGCATATATATTAGTAAACAAAAATACTACTGTTGAAAAAATAACTACCGCGTATAAAAACTTTTTCAAAATATTCACCTCCAATGCATGATTATATTTTGTGTTAATAAAATATAACAAATACTAACAATTGTGAAAAAGAATAAATTTGTTTAATTTGAATATAGTTATAATTAGAATGATGGAAAAAAATATTTTAGATTCTTCCGCAAATGATTTAATGGCTTTAGCAGTTACCTTTTGTGCATATATGGGTAATTTGTATGAAACTGATGATTTAGCAATACTTTCTGGATTTTTTAACGTGATAGGAGATGGACTTTCTTTGTATTCTGCGGTTTTAGCTAAAAAAAGCAGCAATGATTCTGAAAAAAGTGAAATTACAAAAAAGGAATAAAACTAATATTGACAAAATATAATTTAAATGGTATCATATATTTGCTTTGTAGGATATGGCGCTATAGCCAAGTGGTAAGGCATGGCTCTGCAAAAGCTTGATCCCCGGTTCAAATCCGGGTGGCGCCTCCAATTAAAAAGGAACTTTGAGTGAATTTAGTCACTCTAAGTTCCTTTTTGTTAGTTATACTTTTCAGAATGTTGAACATTAGAATATTCATATGAAGAACAAGCGGTATCTTTTAATGGATCTTGAGTCATTTTATGAGAACAAGGGCATACTTGAATTTCTTCTAATCTGCACGTACTATTTTCTATACAATTATGTGTACAATCTGATACGTTACACTTAATTTTTTGCTCTCCTAAATTTTTGTTCATATTTTTCACCTCAACATTAGTTTGTATAAATAATATTAAAATTATACAATAAATTTTAATTTTTTTATGTAATGTATATTTTTATAAAAACTTGTGGTATAATAATCTAAAATATATGTCGAAAATTGTCGGAGGGTGTAAATGGAAAATATTACAGAGAAGAAAAAAATTAATGTTTTTGGAATGGATATCTGGAAAATATTTGCATATTTTATTACATTTTGCATAGCAGGTTTTTTACTTGAGACCATGTACGCCTTTGTGACAAAAGGAACTGTTGAAAGTAGAAGGGGATTTGTTTATGGACCATTTTGTCCTATATACGGACTTGGTGGAGTAGTAATGGCAGTTTTTTTACAATATTTTAAAAAGAATAATTTTACGATTTTTTTAGGTGGAGCATTGATAGGCTCTATCGTAGAATATTTAATTAGTTTTATAGGAGAATATGTATTTAATGTTAAATGGTGGGATTATTCTTATATGACATTTCACATAAACGGGAGAATTTGCTTAGTGTATTCGATCATCTGGGGATTGCTGTCAATACCATTTATGAAATTTATTTGTGAATATATAGATAATTTTATAGAAATAATTGAAAAAAGATGGGGAACTGTTAGATTTAAAAAAGTAACTGCTATGATAATGTTTTTTCTTTTAGTTGATGGAATTGCTACTGTATTTGCATTAAGAATTTTTTCAGATAGATTAGTATATACATATGACCTAGATGTAGCAAATAAAGACGAAGTGGTGGCAGAATACGAAAGAATAGTTTCAAATGATAAAATTAAGTACGTGACAGAAAAGCTGTTCTCTAATGAGAAAATGTTAAGGACATACCCTAATTTGACTATAGGCAAACAGGATGGAACAACAGTGTATGTCAGTTCATTAGTAACAACGGTAACTCCGTATTATTACAAACTAAAACCATCAGATGAGACTATTATGTATAAATTATCTAAAATTAGAGAAAAAATAATGAGTGGAGAGCTTTTTGACAGGGGGAAGTAACATTTGAAGCATTGACAAATAACATAAAATATAGTAAAATCTACCGATTAGCTTAAATTAAAGAAAGGAAGATGAGAAAGTGGGTAAATTGACGTATATATTTGGACATAGAAGACCTGATACTGATTCAGTAACATCTGCAATAGCGTTATCATTTTTAAAAAATGAGTTAGGTTTTAATACTAAGCCGGTAATATTAGATGCGATAAATAATGAAACTGAGTTTGCTCTTAATTATTTTGGAATAGAAACACCAGAATTTTTAAACGATGTTAAATTACAGGTAAAAGATTTAGATTATTATAGTGATTGTTATATGTATGAAAATTCAACTATAAAAGAAGCGTATGATTACATGAAAAGCAATAACATTACTGGTGTGCCATTGGTAGATAGAGAAAGAAAATTAAAGGGGTTAGTAACTGTTAAAATGTTGGGAAATGATTTAGTAAATGGAGATTTTACACATTTACTAACTTCATATGATAATATAGTAAAGACATTAAATGGAAAAGAAATTTTGAAGTTTGATAATGAAATAGATGGCAATATTATAGCTGCTGCATTTAAGAGTACTACGATACTTAGTGAAATATCTGTAGATAGAAGTAATATACTTATTGTAGGTGATAGACATAGTGTTATTGAATATGCCGTAAATAACGGAGTACAACTTATAGTTTTGGTCGGAAATCACCAAATCAAAGATGAACATCTTGAAATTGCTAAGAAAAATAAAGTAAATATAATTCAAACTCCTTTTGATACATTTCATACAGCCAAAATGATAGGGCTAAGCGAATATGTAAAAAAATTGCTATCTGATGAAAGAATAGAAAAACTTGAACCTGATGAGTATTTTGATAATTTCTTAGCATTAAGTGGAAAACAAGGGTATAACAATTATCCAATTGTATCTAAAGATGGGAAGTGTTTGGGACTTATTAGGGTTACAGATATTAAAAACAAACATAGAAAAAAAGTAATATTGGTTGATCATAATGAATCTACTCAAAGTGCAGTTGGTTTGGATGAGGCTGAAATACAAGAAATTGTCGATCACCACAAAATAGGAGACCTTACAACAAATAAGCCAATAAACTTTAGAAATATGACAGTAGGAAGTACAAACACCATCGTATACATGATGTATATTGAGACTAACATTAGGATACCTAAGAAAATTGCTGGTATAATGATGGCCGGAATAATTTCAGATACATTGTGTTTAACAAGTCCAACTACTACAGATAAAGATAGAGAAGTTTTAGGCGATTTATCTAAAATTGCTGGAGTAGATATAGAGCAGTTTTCAAAAGAAATGTTTAAAGCTGGAACTAAGTTAGAAGGAAAGAGCAAAGAAGAAATTTTGAACGAGGATATGAAGATATTCCCTATCAATGATAGAAAAGTGGCAATTTCTCAAATTCTTACTTTAAATTCAGATGAAATTTTGAAGGATAAAGAAGAATATGCTGAAATCATGGAAAAGATTTCAAATGCAAAAGATTATAGTATATTTGCTTTTTGTGTAACTGATATAAATTCTAAGGGGTCATATTTGTTATATAGTAAAGAATCTGAAGCAGTTTTAAAAGAAGCTTTGAACTTGGAAAGCATAGAACAAGGTATATACATGCCAGGAATTATTTCTAGAAAAAAACAGTTTGTCCCAATGATAATGAAGTATTTACAACAAAGTTAAAAAGGAGCCAAATTACAAGGCCCCTTTTTAATTTGCAAAAATTATAATGTTATGGTATAATATAATCATAGTATTTAATACTAATAAAAATTTAAAAATTTTTTATGAAAGGCACAACAATTGTTGTGTAAGGGACATTAAAATGACATGCACGTTAGTTAAAAGAGTAGCTTTTTGTTTGGCAGTAGTAATGTTTGCATTGCTGGTTTACACTATTTTCGTTGGTGTTCGGTTGTCTTATTGTTCATTTTGCATAATAGATGCAAGGAGCTTTATGAGTCAAGAATCTGCTGATGAAGTGTACCTCGATATGAATGAGTTCAGACAAGAGATTGCCGATGAATGCGAATATGCATACATACTTTGCCATGCTAGTTCTTTGATGAGGTCAGCGATTGTGCTTGCAGAAGTAGCAGTTATTTTTGTTAGCTTTATGCTGTGGACTCTTATCAATGACATTGAAAGAGAAGTCGCAAGAAACCGTGCAAGAGCCAGAAGAAGTAGGGGGTAATACTCCTACTTCTTTGCGTGTAATTGCTTACTTTCTGTAATTCTGGTGACTATATATTTACATAAAGATGCATTTGTGGTATAATACCCAAGTAGAGTACTTTTACTAAAATAAAATTTTATTGGAGGAAAAACATTATGTGTAAGGAAATCTTTGAAACGTATGAATCCGAAGTAAGATCTTATTGCCGGTCTTGGCCTGCTGTTTTTACGAGGGCTAAAGGTAGTAAGATATATGACACAAACGGAAAGGAATACCTTGACTTTTTTAGCGGAGCAGGTGCGCTAAACTATGGACACAACAATGAGTATATTAAAGGCAAACTCATTGATTATTTGCAAAATGATGGCATAGTTCATGGATTGGACATGTATACGTCAGCTAAAGCTGAATTTATTGAGACTTTTGAACAAAGCGTTCTTAAACCTCGAGGGCTGGATTATAAAATTCAGTTTACAGGTCCTACAGGAACTAACGCTGTTGAAGCTGCTTTAAAGCTTGCTAGAAAGTATACCGGAAGACAAAATGTATTTGCGCTTATGGGCGCATTTCATGGCATGACGCTTGGCTCTTTGGCACTTACCAGTGCAAGTGGTAGTAGAAAGGGAGCGGGTATTTCGCTTAACAACGTGTATCACGTTCCGGCGCCATATATGTTTCCTGATATGGACGTCTTAAAGTTTATTGAGACCATTCTCGAGGATGAACATTCAGGAGTGGAAATTCCGGCAGCTTTTGTACTTGAAACTGTGCAGGCAGAGGGAGGCGTACATGTATTAAGCAATGAATTTTTACATGGAGTAAGGAGAATTTGCGATAAGTATGGAATCTTGCTTGTTGTTGATGATATACAGGTGGGATGCGGAAGAACTGGAACGTTCTTTTCGTTTGAAAAAACAGGCGTAGTACCTGACATAGTAACGCTTTCCAAATCTATAAGTGGCTATGGGCTCCCTATGGCAATTGTACTCTTCAAGCCTAAGCTTGACATCTGGACACCTGGCGAACATAATGGAACGTTCCGTGGAAATCAGCCTGCATTTGTTACCGCTAAGGCTGGAATTGAACTCATGATAAATGACAGGATACCTGAGCGTGTCAACTACATTGGAAAGGTTCTAAAGGAACGTTTAAAAACGGAAATTGAGCTTTCAGACCTTGAGAGACGTTGCGAAGTACGTGGAAAAGGCTTAATTCTTGGAATTGATGTTCACGATGAAGAAATTGCCAAGAAAGTAGCATCTAAGTGCTTTGATGATGGACTTATCATCGAACGAACAGGTAGACACAGTACTACGATTAAAATATTGCCTCCGCTTACCATTGAAGAAGACGAACTTTATTATGGTACGGGGATTATCATGGACAACCTTAGAGAAGTGCTTGGATAACTGCAAAAAAATCAACCAAAATCAACTATTTTGGTTGATTTTTTTTATATATAATGATATAATAATAAAGCGTTTGTGTGAAATACACAAACAAAAATAAAGGGAGGTGAATTCAAGTGCCAACATTTGCACAATTAGTTAGAAAAGGAAGACAAGATAAAACTACAAAATCTAAGTCTCCAGCTTTACAAAGAGGATATAACTCTCGTAAAAAAACTGCGACTGATGTATCATCACCACAAAAACGTGGAGTATGTACAGTAGTTAAAACTCAAACACCTAAAAAGCCTAACTCTGCCCTAAGGAAAGTAGCCAGAGTAAAACTTACAAATGGAATGGAAGTTTCTGCTTATATTCCAGGTATAGGTCACAATCTACAAGAGCATAGCGTTGTTCTAATCAGAGGTGGAAGAGTAAAAGATCTTCCAGGTGTAAGATACCATATAGTTAGAGGTGTTCTTGATACAGCTGGCGTTGCCGGACGTGTTCAAGCAAAATCTAAGTATGGTGCTAAAAAAGGTAAGAAATAATCTTTTTTAGTTTTGGTGCTTGATTTATATAGTAAATTTAAAGCACTGACAAAATGTTAAAATTTTGAGTACCGAATAAAAGAAGGAGGGAAGGAAAGTGCCAAGAAAAGGACATTTAGTTAAAAGAGAAGTAATGCCAGACCCAGTTTACAATTCTAAAGTTGTAACAAAGCTTATTAACAAAGTTATGTGGGATGGTAAAAAGACAGTTGCTGAAAAGATAGTATATGGTGCATTTGATATAGTTGAAGAGAAAACTGGAAGAAAAGCAATCGAAGTTTTCGAACAAGCTATGGAAGTTGTGATGCCAGTTCTTGAAGTTAAAGCAAGAAGAGTTGGTGGAGCAACATACCAAGTACCTATCGAAATTAGAGCTGACAGAAGACAAGCGCTAGGAATTAGATGGCTTGTTGAATATGCAAGAAAAAGAAACGAACATGGAATGGACGAAAAACTTGCAGGTGAAATTCTAGATGCTATTAACTCACAAGGTGGAGCATTTAAGAAGAAAGAAGATACTCATCGTATGGCTGAAGCAAACAAAGCATTTGCTCACTACAGATGGTAATAACCAAAGAGATTTTAAGGAGGAAAGTAAAAAATGGCAGGTAGAGAATATCCTCTTGAGAGGACAAGAAATATCGGTATCATGGCTCACATCGATGCTGGTAAAACTACTACAACAGAAAGAATACTTTTCTATACAGGTAAAACTCACAAAATAGGTGAGGTTCACGATGGTGGAGCTACAATGGACTGGATGGCTCAAGAGCAAGAAAGAGGTATAACAATTACTTCTGCTGCAACAACTTGTTTCTGGAGAAACAATAGAATAAACATTATTGATACTCCAGGTCACGTTGACTTTACAATAGAGGTTGAGCGTTCTTTAAGAGTACTTGACGGTTCAGTTACAGTACTTTGTGCAAAAGGTGGCGTACAACCACAATCTGAGACTGTATGGAGACAGGCTAATAAATATAAAGTACCAAGAATGGTATACGTTAATAAAATGGATATCATGGGTGCAGATTTCTTTAATTGTGTTGAACAATTAAGAACTCGTCTTGGTGCAAATGCAGTACCTATTCAATTGCCTATTGGAAAAGAAGATACTTTTAAAGGTATCGTTGACCTAGTTGAAATGAAAGCATATGTATATTATGATGAACTAGGAAAAGATATCAGAGAAGAAGAAATTCCAGAAGACATGAAAGAAATGGCTGAAAAATATAGAACAGAACTTCTAGATCACATTGCAGAATTTGATGAAGAAGTTATGATGAAGTATCTTGATGGCGAAGAACTTACAATTGATGAAATCAAAAAATGTATAAGACAATCTACAATTGAAAACAAGATGGTAGCAGTAACTTGCGGCACATCTTATAAAAACAAGGGTGTTCAAAAACTACTTGATGCAATAGTAGATTACATGCCATCACCTTTAGATGTTGAACAAATTAAAGGTGTTACACCAGATGGTAAAGAAGAAGAAAGAATTTCTTCAGATTCTGAACCATTTGCAGCATTAGCATTTAAGATAGCTACTGACCCTTATGTTGGAAAACTTACATTCTTTAGAGTGTACTCTGGTACACTAGATAGTGGCTCATATGTATACAATGCAAATAAAGATAAGAAAGAACGTATTGGTCGTATACTTCAAATGCATGCTAATGAAAGAAAAGATATTGACAAAGTTTATTCTGGAGATATCGCAGCAGCAGTTGGCTTAAAAGAAGTTTATACTGGAGATACATTGTGTGATGAACAACACCCAATTATTCTTGAGTCAATAGAATTCCCAGAGCCAGTTATAGAAATTGCTATCGAGCCTAAGTCTAAAGCAGACCAAGAAAAAATGGGTATAGCATTAGCAAAACTTGCTGAAGAAGATCCATCATTTAAGACTTATACTAACCAAGAAACTGGTCAAACAATAATTGCAGGTATGGGAGAACTTCACCTAGATATTATAGTAGATAGAATGAAGAGAGAATTCCATGTTGAAGCAAATGTTGGTGCTCCACAAGTTTCTTACAAGGAAACAATTAGAAAACCTGTTAAGGTTGAAGGAAAATTCATCCGTCAATCAGGTGGACGTGGACAATATGGTCATGTATGGCTAGAAGTTACACCAAACGAACCAGGTAAAGGTTATGAATTTGAGTCTAAAATCGTTGGTGGTGTTGTTCCTAAAGAATACGTTAAACCAACTGATGAAGGTGTAAGAGAAGCTATGAAATCTGGTATACTTGCAGGGTACCCTGTAGTAGATGTTAAGGTTGCATTAGTAGATGGTTCTTACCACGATGTTGACTCATCTGAAGCAGCGTTTAAAGTTGCTGGTTCTATGGCATTTAAAGAAGCTTGCCGTCAAGGTGGAGCAGTACTATTAGAGCCAATAATGAAAGTTGAAGTAACAGTTCCTGAGGAATACATGGGAGATGTTATAGGAGACATAAACTCAAGACGTGGAAAAATGGAAGGTATGGAATCACAACATGGTTCACAACTTATCCGTGCATTTATCCCATTGTCTGAGATGTTTGGATATGCAACTGACCTAAGAAGTAAAACTCAGGGTAGAGGTACATATTCTATGGAACCAAGTCATTATGAAGAAGTTCCAAAGTCAGTTCTAGAAGCAATAGTTGGTTCTAGAGCCAAAAAACAAGACTAATTAAATTACATAATTTTGTCAAAAACGATTAAAAAGCTTGCATTATTTTAAGTAATATAGTAAAATATCCTAAAATAATGCAGTAGCATTAATCGTAAAAGAATATAATAAGGAGGATTTAAAAATGGCAAAAGCAAAGTTCGAAAGAACAAAACCACACTGTAATGTTGGTACTATTGGTCACGTTGACCATGGTAAAACATCTTTAACAGCTGCTATAACTAAAGTTGCAGCTTTAATGGGTGGAGCAGAGTTTAAAGCATACGATCAAATCGATGCAGCTCCAGAAGAAAGAGCAAGAGGTATCACTATTTCTACAGCTCACGTTGAATATGAAACACCTAACAGACACTATGCACACGTTGACTGCCCAGGTCACGCAGACTATGTTAAAAACATGATCACTGGTGCAGCACAAATGGATGGTGCTATCCTAGTTGTTTCTGCAGCAGATGGCCCAATGCCACAAACAAGAGAGCACATACTACTTGCAAGACAAGTTGGTGTTCCTTATATCGTAGTATTTATGAATAAAGTAGACCAAGTTGATGATCCAGAACTTCTTGAATTAGTTGAAATGGATATCCGTGATCTATTAAATAAATACGAATTCCCTGGAGACGAAGTACCTATAATAAAAGGTTCTGCTTTAAAAGCACTTGAATGTACTTCTACAGATCCTAATGCTCCAGAATATGCTCCAATTCGTGAGTTATTAGATGCAATAGACAAATACATCCCAACTCCTGAAAGAGCTACAGACAAACCTTTCTTAATGCCAATTGAAGACGTATTCACAATCACTGGTCGTGGTACAGTTGTAACTGGTAGAGTAGAAAGAGGAGAATTAAAAGTTGGTGACGAAGTTGAAATCGTTGGTCTAACTGATGAAAAGAAGAAAACAGTAGTAACTGGTATAGAAATGTTCAGAAAATCTCTTGATTCAGCAGAAGCTGGAGATAACGCTGGTGTTCTTCTAAGAGGAATTCAAAGAAACGAAGTTGAACGTGGTCAAGTTCTTGCTAAACCAGGAACAATTCACCCACACACTGAATTTGAAGCTGAAGTTTACATACTAACTAAAGAAGAAGGTGGAAGACATACTCCATTCTTCAATGGTTACAGACCTCAATTCTATTTCAGAACAACTGACGTTACTGGTGTAATTGATTTACCAGCAGATAAAGAAATGGTAATGCCAGGAGATAACGTAACAATGAAGATTAAGTTAATAACTCCTATCGCTATCGAAAAAGGATTAAAATTCGCTATTCGTGAAGGTGGTAGAACAGTTGGTGCAGGTTCTGTATCTAACATTATAGCTTAAGCTTATTATAAGTTATTTAACACTAGAGCATAAAGCTCTAGTGCTTTTTTTGTGGCTGTTACCGCCTAAGCGTCAAAATTGACATAATATCTAGCGTGTGTTATAATAAATAACGGGTTATAACGAAGATCCATATTTAATTAAATATAGGAGGAATAAGTTGTGAAAATTGCAAGTGGAGAAAAAGTAAGAAATATTTTTTTCGATAAGGCTGGTGTTGCTATACCTGGTCGAGAATTACCTGACGATTTAATGGTGCTTGGAGATTTAAATTTAGGAGGCACGAATGTAGAGAGACTACCAAATGGCTTAGCAGTAAAAGGGAACTTGATCTTAAATAATACAAAAATAAGGAAGTTACCCAGTGATATCATAGTTGACGGTTCTATCAATTTAGAAGGTTCACTAATAGAGTTACTACCAGATAATTTAGAAGTTGAAGGTAATTTATGGCTTGGTAACACGAAAATTAAATTATTGCCAAGAAAATTAATTGTGCATGGTTCAATTAGTTTAAATGACTCTTCTATAGAGTGGTTGCCTGCTGATTTAGTTGTAGAAAGAAATCTTTGGCTTACAAATACAAAAATAAGATTGCTACCAGATAATTTTACTGTAGGAGAGAATCTTTGGATAGACCATACAAAAATTAAGTGGTTACCAGATAATTTAACAGTAAATGGAAGTCTATGGTTAGGTTATACACCCATAAGGTCATTACCAAGTAATCTTACTGTAGGTAATAGTTTGTGGCTTATTAACGCAAAGATTAAAACGTTACCCGAAGATATTATGGTAGGAGGATCAATTGACTTAAGTAATTCGCAATTAGAATATCTACCAGATAATTTAGATGTTGGTGCTAGTCTTTGGCTAAGTAATACAAAGATAAGAACATTGCCTAAAAATCTTACTGTAGGTGGAGATCTTTGGTTAGGCGGAACATCAATAGATGTATTGCCAGAAGATTTAATGGTAAGAGGAGAAATTTATTTTAGCTCATGGAGGAATTAAGTATGAAAATGACAGGTGATGATATTAGAAAAGCATTTTTCGATGAAATTGGCTTTATAAAAGCCGGAGAGAGAATACCTGATCATTTGGTTGTAAGTGGTGACCTTGATTTAACTGATATGTGTATACGGTTATTGCCAAATAATCTTACTGTAGAGGGTAGTCTTTGGCTCGGAAATACTCCAATAGAGTTTTTGCCATCAGATTTAAAAGTAGGAGGTTCTATTGATTTAAGTGACTCTGATATAAAGCGCCTACCAGATAACTTTGTTGTCGAGGGCGATCTTTGGCTGAATAATACAAAGATAAAGGAATTGCCAGCTAATTTTACCGTAAAAGGTAATCTTTGGCTTACAAATACATTGGTGAAAGAACTGCCAAATAATTTGAAAGTTTGGAAAAGACTTTGGATTATTGGTACACCAATAATTAAGTTACCGAATAATTTGACGGTAAATGGCAATCTTGATTTGAGTAATAAACCAATAGAAGTTTTACCAGATAATTTAACCGTACACGGTAATTTGGATTTAAGGGGCTCAAAAATAGAAAAAATTCCAGTTAATCTTTGTGTAGATGGAAACATTTACTTAAGCAAAAGATTAACAAAAAAGGCAATTGAGAATATGTTCAAAAATTCTCTGGTGAACGGTGAAATTCATTTAAGTTCTGTGGATAAGGTAAAATCTGATATCTTAAACAATTGAATTTATTAGCAGAAAGCATAAGAATATGTTTTAATTAACATTTTCTTATGCTTTTTGTTTTGCATGTAAATTGAATTAAATTTTGTGATGTGATATAATGGCTTAAATTTAATAGAAATCCATATTTAATTAAATATTTAGGGGGAATTTAGCATGAGATTATCACTTAAGAGGTTACAAGAATTGATGGCTGCAGATGATGGAAATCTTGATTTGAAATGTACACCGCTTGATTCTTTACCGGATAATCTTACTGTAGAAGGTAATCTTGATTTAAGGTACACAGACGTCGAAACATTACCTAGTAGCCTCATAGTGAAAGGTTGGTTAGATTTGAGACACACGAAAATTAAAGTGTTGCCGGATAATGTTGTAGTCCTTGGAAAAGTTTATTTTAATTAAAATAAAAAAGTATTAAGTGATTGTAGTTGAAGTAAAAAAATCATAAGGGATAATAAAAGTCCCTTATGATTTTTTACATTAGTATTTTCACAGTGCAAAGTACATTTAAATTGACATAACATTGATGCTGCGATATAATTGAAAAGTCAAAAATAAAGTTCATTTTTAATTAAATAATGAAGGAATCATAGCCATGTTAAGAAAAATGTTGTATGTAGTAAAGAGAGGGAAAAATATGCATTTTAAAACTATCAGGTATGATAAGAATAATAACAGCAAGTTGTTCTATATTTCTATTGACCTAAATAAACCTAGCATTGATTCTAGTGAAGCATTAGAATTTGAAAAGAAGGTAAGATTTGCATCTTTGAATGTCTCTTATAACATCCCTATAAGTCAATATGTTCGTTTAATGCGTTCAGCTTTAGAAGATATAGACTATTCAAGGCTTTCAATAGGGATTCATACGGAATTATATGCTAGTTCTAGTTTTTCGTTTGTAATTGAGTATAATAACAATGGTGAATGGAATCTTAAAATAGAAGAAAAAATATATAATTGTGTTCTAACTTTTACGTACCAAACGCCGGGAATAATTACAACAAAGTGTGAAAAGCAAAACAAAGACTTATCCAATGATGTAATGGTTGATGCGTTTCCAAAGTATGGAAGTTTTTTTAAGAGGACAATGAAGATGTATACAAACTTTATTGAACAGGTGTAAATAAGGGTATAGTTTTATAATTCGACTTATTTAGACAATATGTTACACAAGCAAATACAGGGCTTAGAGTTGACATAAACGTAAGATTGTGCTATACTATTTTAGCACGTAAATTTATAATAACTTTAATAATTTAAAGGAGAGATTGGAAATGAGACAAGTGTTTTCAAATGTTCAAAAAGATTCAAGAATAATCGTTATGTTTTCTGATAACAATTACAATGATGGTTCAAACAGTGATGTTAAGTTAGACCAAATGAATGAAGTTGTGGAAAATTTTGACCCCAAATTTATTACGTTACAAAATGCCATATACTATTTACATTATTCTCTTAACAAGAGCTTTGAAGATAAAACGCTATATGTTCGCATAGAAAGAGAAAAATGCACATATTACGTAAAATATGAAAAAGGAGTATTAGCTAGCTTAAATGTTACAGAAGAGAAAGACGGTATTTACTTTACAATGAAATATGAGTCTAAAAGATTAGGATGTGTAAAACCTCAAGCTGTTACTGAAGACATACGTTTTAACATGTATGGATGTAATGGTCAGATTGTTGATAACATGACATTTTTTAGAGAATTTCAGGATAACTCTTTAAACATGTGTAAAAAGTTAAGAGCCATTGAAAAATCATATAATATTGTATAAATATATAGGCCAAGGGATTTCCCTTGGTCTATTTTTTTCGTATAGCAAATATGAAAAATGGAATAAGAATCGGAAGCAATATACTTAGTATAGTAAGTACTACGGCGAAGTTTGGCGTTTTACTTTGGTAAAGTCTATATATTAGTCCAAAAAAAGCTAATATAAAAAGAATAGAAGACAAACCACACATAAATGGCAGCATATTGGATATAATAAGAGCAGGGAGTAGAAATTCAGGGTTAATTATCTCTATACCATATAATTTTGTTTTACCAACTGCTTTACCTATTGAGTATAAACAACCATATGGAACAAATGATAGCCATGCCAAGTTACAGCCGTCTTTTTTAAGAATTTTATATAGTCCTATGGATTTAAATATATACATTATTATTAAGAAAACCAAAGCTATTATTAAAGTAATTCCTATGGTAGTGATAGCTTCTTGAATGTTTTCCCAGTTGATATTTTTTAGTGTTTCAGTATCTGGAATATTTAATATGTCTGCAATTTTAGTAAGAATTTTTGTTACTATATTATTTAAGCTTAAGGAGACTTTACTTGATGTGTTATTTTTAGTTATACCTTGAACAATATCTTCAATATATGGCGATATTACATTTTGCATTAATTTAACCTTCTTTCTTTTATATAAAAGTATTGTGTGTAAAATATATAAACTTATTCAATTGTATTTGCAAAAGTAAATCCACTGTAGTATTATATATGTGTTCTCTAAAACGGAGGGAAGTATGCCAAAAACAAATGTAGAGAGAGAAAAAAGAAGTAAAGAAATTATTAAATACTTGAAAACGAATCCGCTTGTAACAGACAAAAAATTAAGCGAAGAATTTGGAGTAAGTATAAATACAATTAGGTTAGATAGGGCAAGGCTAGGTATAAAAGAGTTTAAAGAACGTCTCATAGATAAAGCAAGTAAAGCCTGCATAACGGCAATAACTAAATCAGATATAATGGGAGAGGTTATTGAGTTCGAATCTGGTCAAAGAGCGGTATCTATGTTAAAAACAAAGCCATATATGGTCTTTGAAAATAGTGGTGTTGTTCAGGGACAATATATATATGCTTTAGCTGAAACACTTGCAATATCCTTAATACCGATGAAAGCAGCCTTAGTAGGTGTAGCAAACATAAAATATTTTAGTAAAATAATGGTAGAACAAGTGGTATATGCATATGCTGAGGTAAAGAAAAAAATAGATAAAGGTTTTGTGGTTTGGGTTAGAATATTGGATGAGCAAGATGAATTAAAGTTTAAAGGAAAGTTCATATTGAAAGGAATAGAGTAATGGAAGTGTTAATAGATGTAAATGGCAGTGATAACGGAATAGACGAAGCAATCTGTGCTGTTGTTACAATGCAAAGTAAAGTTAAATCAAAGCTTACGTTGGTAGGTGATGAGGAAAGAATAATAAGTTATATAAAAGAAGAATATTTAGATAAGTCTAAAGATATAATTAAAAATATAAATATATTAGATGCAAAAGATGTCATAACTAATTTTGATGATCCAGCATTTGCTATAAAGAATAAAAAGGAATCTAGTATAGTTAAGGCTTATGACTATATGAAAGATAAGGAAGATACCGTATTTGTTTCAGCTGGTAGTACAGGAGCAGTTATGGCAGGAGGACTTTTAAAGTTAAGAAGAATAAATGGTGTTAGACGTCCTGCACTTGTGAGTGTGTTACCAACTGTAACTGGTGATGGTGTAGTAATGTTAGATTGTGGTGCTAATGTTACAGCTGGGGAAGAATCCATGTTGCAATTTGCAAAAATGGGTATAATATATGCAAAAGAAATGCTAAAAAAAGATAAAATTAAAGTTGGATTATTAAATATTGGAACAGAAAATAAAAAGGGATCACCAGATTTAAAAGAAGCCTATGAAACGCTAGAACAAGAACTTCCAGAATTTGTTGGTAATGTAGAAGCAAGAGAAATATTATCTGGAGACTTTGATGTTGTTGTTGCAAATGGACTAATGGGAAATGTAGCTCTAAAAGCAATAGAAGGAACTGCTAAAATTTTGAAGAATGCATTGGCATGTGAATTTAAAAAGAGTGTTATAAACAAAATTAAAGCTGCAAGTTCCATTGGAATAATAAAAAAAGCACTTCTTAAATATGATTATACAAAGTATGGTGGTGCTGTACTTTTAGGTGTAAAAAAACCAGTAATTAAAATTCACGGAAATGCAAAACAAAACAATTATGAACTTGCTATATTGCAGGCAGAAACTATATTAAAAAAGAAAATTATTGAAAAAGTAAAATGTGCTATTGAAAATAATGGTTAATTATTGTTACTTAAAAAAGTTTTAAATAAGGTGAAAGGCTGGCTATACCGGCCTTTTTTATATATTTCAAAAAGAAAAGTGAATAATATAACTAAAAACTATTGACAAAGCATATAAAATAATAGATAATACAAATAGTTACAAACACTTGGAGGTGAATAAGGTGGAAGAAGTTTTTGAAAAAGTAAAAGAAGTAATAGTTGATCAATTGGGAATTGAAGATGATGAAAAAATCACAATGGAAACCACATTTATAGATGATTTGGGAGCAGATTCACTTGACGTTGTTGAGTTGATAATTGCTTTAGAAGAGGAATTTGGTATTGAAATACCAGAAACAGAGGCTGAGAAGGTAGTTACAGTAGGAGATGTTGTAGATTATATCAATTCTGTTCAATAATTAAAGATTGTAAAATAACGGCTTTGCCGTTATTTTTTAATATATGTACCATTGATTATTTACATAAAAAATGTTAAAATATATGTGTTGGTGATATTATGATAGATATAAAAAGTATAGAAGAGAAAATTGGTTACAATTTCAACAATAAAAAGTATTTAATATCTGCATTAACTCATAAATCATATGCTCATGATAAAAAAATGAAGGATTTGGATTCATATAATGAGAGATTAGAGTTTTTAGGAGATGCAGTTTTAGAACATGCTATATCTATATATTTATTTAATTTAACTCCAAAGCTTACAGAAGGAGAAATGAGTAGGAAGAGATCTGAAATTGTTTGTGAGGATTCTTTATGTAGAGCTGTAAAAAAAGTAGGATTAGATAAGTATATATGTTTGGGAAATTGTGAGCTTGCAATAGGTGGCAAAAAGAATGCTGCAATACTTGCAGATATGACAGAAGCTATATTTGCGGCAGTATATTTGGATAGTGATTTTGAACATGCAAATAGCGTCATTATGAAAGTGCTAAAAGAAAATATATGTGAAGTAATGGCAAGTAATTCATTAGCTCACGATTATAAAACTAGATTACAAGAAATATTACAAAAAAATGGAACAGTTAAAATTGAGTACATTATAGATAAGGAAGATGGAGATCCAAGAAATAAGGTATTTTATTCTTCTGTGTATCTTGATGGTAAAAAGTTGGGTGAAGGTAATGGAAGAACAAAAAAAGCTGCAGAACAAGAAGCAGCAAAACAAGCCATTGAAAGAATGTGATATTAAAATAGATTTGACTCACAAAATGGGGTTGGATATTCCAAAAGAAAATAAATATATTATACCAATATTTATCCCTCATAGAGGTTGTAAAAATGATTGTGTGTTTTGCAACCAAAAAAAAATTAGCGGTGAAATGCGCACTGTTACACCTGATGATGTTGAACAAGAAATAATAATGTGGTTAAGAAACTTTAGGGATAAAACACGTCCTGTGCAAGTTGCTTTCTTCGGGGGAAGCTTTACTGGATTGAGATTTAGCGAACAGGAAGAATTCTTAAAAGTTGCATATAAATTTATACAGAATAAAAAGATAGATAGTATAAAACTTTCTACACGACCAGATTATATAAATGATGAGATTTTGACCTTACTTAAAAAATATAATGTTACGTGTATTGAATTAGGGGTGCAATCAATGGCAGATGATGTGCTTGATTCATCTAAAAGAGGACATACAGCAAATAGTGTAGTAGTAGCGTCAAAGCTAATTAAAAAATATGGCTTTTCATTGGGACATCAAGTAATGATAGGGCTTCCAAATAGTACAGAGGATAAAGAGGTATACACAATTAAAGAATGTTTAAAATTAAAGCCAGACGTAATTAGAATATATCCGGTGTACGTATTAAAAGATAGTAAGCTTTATGATATGACAATTAGTGGTGAGTATATACCATTAACTTTAGATGAAGCTGTGGAAAGAACGAAAAAAGTGTATAATGAGTGTGTTAAAAATAGCGTAAATGTTATACGTATAGGACTTCAAACTACAGAAGAAATAAATGAAGTTAATACAAATATATTAGGACCAGTTTGTGATAATTACAAAGAAAAAGTTTTGGCTAGTATTGCAAGGGATGAAATTGTTAAAAAACTTTCTAAAATTAAAAAATATAATAAAGTGAACTTAGTCGTTCCAGATAAAACCAAAAATTTTGTTATAGGGAATAGAAGAGAAAACATTTTATACTTAGAACAAAAAACAGATACAAAACTTTTGGTAAAAAGTAGTAAAATATAATATAAGGACTAATACAAGACCATACTAAATAGAGAGTGTGGTCTTTTTATGGAAAAAGTATATAAAAATGTAATTAAAAATTTAGTATATATGGTAATAGGGACACTAATATCTGCATTAGCGTTAAATATATTTTTGTCACCTGCTAAAATTTCTACAGGTGGGGCAAGTGGAATAGGAGTTGTTTTATTTAACTTGTATAAAATACCAGTTAGCGTGACAGTGCTTGCTTTAAACATTCCTCTTTTCATTATCGCTTTAAAAAGTATAGGATTCAAATTTAGTATCAATGCTATTGTTGGAACAGTGTTGTTGTCTTTAATGATACAGCTAACAACTCCTTTATCTAACATAGGGTGGTTAAATTTTTCGGATGATTTATTTTTATCTAGCATGTTTGGTGGAATTTTAATGGGTCTTGGTTTGGCGCTTGTATTTAAAGGCGAGGGAAGTACTGGTGGAAGTGATTTGCTGGCACAAATAATATACAAGAAACGTTCAACGGCCAGTATAGGACAATTATTGTTGTTAATTGATGTTGGAGTAGTAATTCTTACTATGGTTGCTTTTAAAAGTGTGTTGTATGGTCTTTATTCTGTCATAGCATTATATATTGCCAATAAAGTTATAGATGTAGTTTTTGAAGGTATAAATAGTTCTAAGTCAATAAATATAATAACTAAGAAAGATAAAGAAATAGCTGATGAGATTATTAAGAGATTAGATAGAGGTGTAACTACTAATGTTTGTACTGGAAGATATACAAATAGTCAGTATGTACATATAGTAACAATAGTCGAAAATTCTCAAGTACAAACTGTAAAGAGTATTGTTAAGTCGATTGATTCAAAAGCTTTTATGTATATAATGCCTTCTCAAGAAATATTCGGAACTGGTTTTAAAAAATATTAGTTAATAATTGTATAATTGTCCTAAATATTATTGACTTTAAAAAAATTATATAATAAAATCCATGATGGAGGTATAATTATGAAAAAGAGAGGCGTATCATTAATTGTTTTAGTAGTTACAATAATAGTACTAGCAATATTAGCAGGTGTTGTTGTAGCAAATTTAAATGATGATAAAATAATAGATAGAGCGGAAAATACAAGAGATAACAGTAATTTAAAAACTGCTGAAGATGCATTAAGTGTTGCATATACTGATTGGTCAATAAAACACCCGTTAGATGAATTAACTAGCATTAGTCAATTAGATTTTGATACGAGTATTGTACCAGAAAAATATGAAGCGGTAATTGTTGATGGAGAACCAATAATAGATATTAAGACTATTACTGTAACTGCTGGTGATACAACTAAAGACAATTTGACATATATAAAAAGTATTTTAGAAGAAGGTTATAAATTAGGATACGAAGTACCTGAAGCTTTAAGCTCTAATTGGGTTTATACAACTGATGGGACAATTACTGCTTACAAAGGTGAAGATAAAGTAGTTATAATACCTACAGTGATAAATGGCGTTAATATTAAAAAAATAGGAGAAGATTTTGCTAAAAATAGTTTGACAACCTCAGGGACGTCGTTTATGAATTTAATTGTTTTAAATAATATAAAAGAGATACAGGCTAAAGCATTTATGAATAATAATGGAAAAATATATGTATCAAATACCGTCAAAAAAATAGCTGCTGATGCTTTATATAGTGGCAATCTAGTTTCTGGAAATACTGTGTATCTTGGATTTGTTGACTCATCAAAGTTAGGGATAACATTAAATAATAACAAAAACTTTGAAGGAAATGATTTGGATACATTTACTTGGAATGTTAAGTTGCTTGATGTTATAGATAGTTTTTATAATTAAATAAAAGACATATCTTCAATAGAAGGTATGTCTTTTTAGGCTTCTGTTTTCCTTGAGTATTACATAAAAATGTGGTAAAATATATTCTGGAGTTGATTAAATGAAAAAAATAGAGTTATTAGCACCAGCAGGAAGCTTGGAAAAAGCCAAAATTGCATTTTTATATGGAGCTGATGCAGTATATGCTGGAACATCAAAACTTTCTTTAAGAAGTAGAGCAGAGATGAATACAGACACATTGTCTGAAACTATAGAGTACGCACATAGCATAGGAAAAAAAGTTTATGTTGCTATGAATATTTATGCTTATGATGAGGACTACGATGAGGTGGAAAAAGAAATTGCACACTTAAGAGATATACATGCAGATGCAATAATTGCAAGTGATGGAGGCATAATTGAGTGTATAAAGCGTATTGCACCTGACATGGAAATACACTTGAGCACTCAGGCAAATGCAACTAGTATGCATGCTTGTAATTTCTGGTATAAAAACGGTGCGAAAAGAATGATACTTGCACGTGAATTATCTAAAGATAAAATAGAGTATATTATGAAACATAAACCAGAGGGTATGAAAATAGAAATGTTTATACATGGTGCTATTTGTTTTGCGTATTCTGGAAGATGTTATTTAAGCCAATACTTAACAGATAGAGGAGCAAATTGTGGCGATTGTAGTCAGCCATGTCGTTTTCAATATAAAGTATCCGCTGAGGAAGTAAACACTCCTGGAAGCATAGTTAATGTGGATTTTGATGAAAAGGGAACATATATATTTTCCTCTAAAGACTTGTGTTTAATTAAACAAATACCTACTATTATAGACATGGGAGTGGATAGTTTAAAAATTGAGGGAAGACTTAAGACAGATTACTATTTAGCTACAGTGACAAGAGTTTATAGACAAGCAATAGATGATTATGTAGCTTCGCCAGACACTTGGAATTATACAAAGTATTTAAAAGAACTAGAAAAAGTAAAGACTAGGGGAGTATCTGAATTTTATTTTACAAATCCTAAAAACCAAGATATACATGACTTTGATGGCTTTAGTGAAAATTTATCTTATGAATACGGTGCAAAAGTATTAGAAAAACTAGACGGTAATAAGTATAAAGTAGAGATAAAAAATAAATTAAAACTTGGAGATTACCTAGAAGTGCTATCACCTAAAAGTATAGAACCACTACCATTTAACATTGAAAAATTATATGACGTAAGAACAGGCGAGCCAATGGAGGCAATAAACCCTGGAATAAAAGGACAAGCAGTTATAATAGAGGTACCATATAAAATGGACAAAAACTGGATAATGAGGAGAAAGAAATAGTGGAAGTATTTGAAAATATAGATGTTGAGCCTATGTTTAATAGAACAAAATTGCTGTTTGGTGAACCAAACTTACAAAAAATAAGACATGCCAATATATGTATATGTGGTGTTGGTGGAGTAGGCTCATACGTCTTAGAGGCAATTTGCAGAATGGGAGTAGAAAGTATTACTGTAATAGATAAAGATAAGGTAGATGCTTCTAATATAAATAGGCAACTAGTAGCATCATGGTGTACCGTTGGTATGGAAAAAGCAGAAGTGGCTAAAGTTCATATTGAGACAATAAGCCCTAAAACAAAAGTTAATGCAATAGTAGACTATATAGATGTAGCTAATGTAGAAAAATATATAACAGGTGATTTTGATTACGTTATAGATGCAATAGACAGCATTGCTTCAAAAATCGCTATAATTAAAAGATGTAAAGAATTAAATATTCCAGTTATTTCTTCAATGGGAATGGCAAATAAATTAGACCCTTTAAAAATAAAGGTAGCAGATATATCTAAAACAACTGTATGTCCACTTGCAAGAATTATAAGGAAAAAACTAAAAGAATTAAATATAAAGGACGTAAAAGTTGTGTATTCTGAAGAAGAACCAATAAAAAATGAAAGTAATATATTGGGAAGCGTACCTTTTGTACCATCTGTTGGTGGACTTGTAATAGCGTCTGAAGTAGTAAAGGATATAATAAATAGGTAATATAAAAACCAGCATTATGCTGGTTTTTATTATTTATCTGAATATACGAAAAATGAATCTATTTTAGATTTTGCATATTCATTATTATTTGATACGATGTAAATCAAATAATTATCATAAGATATTTTTGAGTAATTTTGAACAAGTTGAGCTTGATTTTTATCAGTTCCTTCCCATCTTTTTTCTAAGTAATCCATATATTCTAATACACTTGCTTCTATTAGTGATTTGCTACCTTTTTTTAGTCTTAATACTAAAAATGTTGTAGCATCATTTGTAGAAGTCATTACAGAATAACCTTCTAAGTATTGAGGTTCAATTCCCATAACATACTTTAAAGTTTCTTCGTCTACATCTTTTAAATCATTAAATAATAGCTCTTCAGATTTATCGTCTTTTTTTAATGAAAGTAAATATTTTTTTACTTCATCTACTGTTTTATCATGAAAATATGGTACAGTTTCTTTACTAGGTTCCAATGCTAGTATTAAAAGGGAAGATATGACTATAACTATTATAGATAATACAATTGCAGATATTGTTTCTGATTTCATTTTTTATCGCTCCTTAAGAATATACTAAGATAATACAACAATTGTCGTATAAAGTCAATTATTGTTATAATATTTGTTAAAAAAATAATAGTCACACTTGACAATACATATTATGCTGTGTTACAATAATAATTGTGATGTTGCTGTAGCTCAGTAGGATAGAGCAACAGCCTTCTAAGCTGTGGGTCGGACGTTCGAATCGTCTCAGCAACACCAATAAGAAAACCTAGGATTGATTTCCTAGGTTTAATTTTTACTTATCTTTTAATATTTCTTTAGCAGCTCCTAATGCTCCAAAAGCAGCACTTGTATCGAATGGAATAAATACTTTGTTTGCAGTTCCGTTTGACACTTTTTCAAGAGATTCTAATGCTTTTAATGTAACCAATTCTTTGCTTGGTTTAGATTTCATTATAGCTCCATAAACTGCTTCTATTTCTTGTGCTTTAGCTTCAGCCATCTTTTTTAATGCTTCTGCAGTACCCTCTGCTTCAAGTATTTTAGCTTCTCTAATACCTTGAGCTCTTCTAATACTTGTTTCACGTTCTGCTTCTGCAGATAATATAGCAGCTTCTTTTTTACCTTCAGCATGTGTTATATCTGCTTGCCTTGCACCCTCAGCTTCAAGAATAACAGCTCTTTTATTCCTTTCTGCATTCATTTGCTTTTCCATTGCATCACGAATATCTTTTGGTGGGTTGATGTCTTTAATTTCAACTCTATCTATTTTACATCCCCATTTATCTGTTGCTTCATCAAGTATTTGTCTTAGTTGAGTGTTTATTACATCTCTTGAACTAAAAGTACTATCTAAGTCCATTTTACCAACTATATCACGTATTGTAGTTATTGCTAGATATTTTATACCTTCACGTAAGTTCTCTATTTCGTATACTGCTTTAACAGGATCACTAATTTGGTAGAACACAACTGTGTCAATTGTTATTGTAACATTATCTTTAGTTATAACATTTTGAGGCTCTACATCCATTGTTTGTTGTTTTAAACTTACAACAGATCTAACATTGTCTACGAAAGGTAATATTACATTAAGACCAGCATCAGCTACTTTATAAAATTTACCAAATCTTTCGATTATGTATACGTGGGCTTGCCTAACTACTTTGATAGAAAACATAGCTATTATTATAACAACAGCCATTATAATTAAAACTACTGTCATGTTTTATTCCTCCTCTATTTTACTAACTAACAGTTTTACTCCATCTATGCCATTTACTTTTACAAGACTATCTTTTGGAATAACAATATTGCTTTCTGTTATCGCTGTCCATATTTCTCCAGATACTTTTACTTGACCCGGAACAAGATCGCTATTTATATCTTTAATGACTACAGCTGTTTTACCTATTAGTGCGTTTGAATTTGTTGAAGTGTCATTAGATTTAAATATCTTTTTTATTAAAGGCCTTATAAATATTATCATAAGAGTTGTAGTAACCGCAAATGATATAATTTGAACTGTGGTGCTGAAATTAAATAGTGCGAGTAAAAAAGATATAAAAGCAGCAATTCCAGGTAAAAATAATAAAAAGCTTACTGTAAATATTTCTGCAACAAAACAAATTCCGCTTATTATTAGCCATATTGCTTCATTAGACATAAAAGACATAAAGATCACCTCCAATGATAAATTACAGTATTAAAGCTACATAAATTATATAATAATTCGACATAAAAAGAAATACTTTTATAAAAAAAGATTGTATTATTTAGGCATTATATGTATAATCTAGATAGAAAGTATAAGGGGTTTTATGTTAGAAAAAATTAAAAAGTATATGGTATATTTAGTTTTGCTAATAACTATATTTGTTTTATTTATCAACAGTTCATATCAATCATTAAATCGTTTTTCTAAAACAAGATATGTGGTAAATAATGAAGTAAAAGAAATTAGAAATAACATTGTATATGATAATAGTTATATATATATTTCTTATGAAGATATGGAGCACCAAATTCCAGATAACATATTTAAAGAAAGTGCTTTGAAAAAAATAATAATAACTGCAAATAATAAAGTTAAGGTATATTCATTAGATTCTAAAGAATCATATACAAATTATACATTAGATAACGAAAATAACATTGTTAAATACTTATCATACGATGGTAAAGATTATATTCTATTGGATGAACTTTGCAGTATTTATGGTTTTGATAAAATTGTAGACAAAGAACTCAATATGATAAATGTTATAAATAGTGAAGTACAAATTGCTAAACTTAACTGTTACAGAGAGTATGGCTATTTAACAGATAACAACAAATCTAAAAGGATAACTTTAGATAGAAAGATAGTTTTAAATGTTGTAAAGGATGATAACTATTACAGTGAAACTGCTGATATGGTTTGTGCTGTAGTAGAAGTGGATAATATTAAAAGAGCAGTGTATATACCAAAGAAGAGTATAGATATGGACTTTGAGTACAAAACAGAAGAAATTGAAAAAAAAGAATTTAAGTTTTTTGTTCAAAATGAAGATAATCTAAATACAAATACAGAGTATACTACTATTTTTACAGGCTTTAAATTGATTTCAAATGATGGCAGTGTTAGTAATGTGTTAGATGCTAATAGTCTTGGAGCAAATACTTATGTCATGATTACTAATGGATATAGAGCATCTAATTATGATAGCGGTATAACGTCATATGCATTACAAAATATGGCTTCGAGAGAAAGAATTATAACAGAAGTTACAAATACGATAAAGGATACCAAAGTAGAAGGAATTGTAGTTAATTTTAGAGATTTCAAAGTAAGTAGTAAGGAATATTTTACACAGTTTATAAAAGAGCTTAGCGAGTATTTACATGGGTATAATAAAAAGCTAATAGTGTACATACCTATTGATGCATTGTACATAGATGAGTTAAGTGTTTTAAAATTTGCAGATAATTGTATTTTTATTGAGTATGGCTTAAAATCTGAAAATTCTATTACTAGTGGTGCGGATAGTCCGTTATATTTATTTAAAGAAAAAATAGACTATTTAAATGAAAATAACGTAAACATTAGTAAGGTTATAATGGAGACACCTCTGTATTCACTTTTATGGATTGAAAAAGAACAAAAAGTTATAGATGTACAGTATTTGTATAAAGCAGCTCTAGATAGCTTTATATCCAAAAACTCTCTTGTACCTGTTTTAGATGAGAAATCTGGGCAAATGTACGTTGCTTATGAAAAAGGAAGTTTGATGTATAAGGTGTGGCTTGAAGATGATTATTCGCTTAATCAGAAAATAAAAATAGCTAAAGATAACATGATTGGTGGAATATCTTTATATAAAAAAGGATATGAAAAAAATGATTTGTTTTTATAGGAGAAGATGATTATGGAAAATAGAAAAAAATCTGGTATAACACTCATAGCTGTTACAATAGTTATAGTTGTTATGGGAATACTTATTGGATTAACAGTAGTGAGTACTAAAGGAATTGTTAAGGAATCTAATGCAAGAAATTTTGCTAGTGAGCTTAAGCAATTAGAGTATTTAGCAAAGCAAAATAAAATATTGAATAATAATGAAGACTTTAATTTTGTAAAGCGTGTTATTTTAATAAGTGATTTAAGTGATGAACAAAAAGAGCAGATGGCTTCTGAGATACAAGATGGTGACACAGAAGTAACGTTATATGAATTAGGATTTAATACATTAGATGTCATGGATACATTATATGGCAAAAAAGAAAATGGTGATAATGATGTGTATGTAATATCATATAAAACCGGAAAAATATATTATTTAAAAGGATTTAAATGGGATGATGTTACGTATTATACGTTGACAGGAAAACTTAAAGAGCTAGTTTCTGGAATTTAGTGTGAGATATACTTGACATATGTGGTATAATATTTATGTACCTTGTTCTAGGATTTAACTTCCTCAGATTATATCTTGGAATTAGGCGAATTTAATATAAGGAGGAAAAACGTTATGACAACAGAAAGAAAGCAAGAAATTCTAACTACTTACGCAAGAACTGAAGGCGACACTGGTTCTGTAGAAGTTCAAGTAGCTCTTTTAACAGAGAGAATAAGAGAACTTACAGAGCATTTGAAAGTTCATAAAAAAGATGAACACTCAAGACGTGGTCTTTTAATTATGGTTGGTAAGAGAAAAAGATTATTAGCTTATCTTGAAAAAGTAGATATTGAAAGATATCGTGCTTTAATATCTAAGTTAGGAATAAGAAAATAACATTAAGATACCTTTGGATTTATTATCCAAAGGTGTTTTTTTAGTAAAAAGAAATTAGAAAATTGAAAGTGTATTATCATAGATTGACAATAAAATTTTATAAAATAACTAAAATTCCTTGAAAATTATAACAGTTTATTATAAAATTTTTGGAAAATAAAGGAGAAAAACAAATGAAATTATTGGAAAATAATGTAAATGGGGGGGGGGCAAAAAA
>OIYG01000218.1_pt1 | contig 63823 bp, 58 predicted proteins | sample 1587861 | NCBI WGS metagenome assembly OIYG01 (sample SAMN03283272) | human gut metagenome | biome: human-associated habitat; material: feces | host: Homo sapiens | place: Peru | collected 2012
CTGTACTTCATCAGCATCTTCCTCAGCGGCATCTTCTATAAGCCCCACGAGGATGATGACGATGAGGATGACGAGTGATAAAGTCGGAAGGTTTTTCATACACATATAGATAAAAATACACGATGCTTCTTATAGAATACGTTACGAATTTTGTGCAGTTTCTGGCTCTGTTAAAATTTTGGAGTCTTAATTGTGGCAAAGCGGAGTAAAATATAAGGAGTGTCGTGTATTTTTTTAGGGGTATAAAATAATATCGTAAAAAGTAGTTGACAGCGTTTGGGAAAGGGTGTATATTCATAACAACAGATAATTCCTACTAAAGAAGTATGAAAATAAGGGATTGAATCAGAGAGAGTAAATTGGAGGATAATAAAATGGCAAATATTTATGAAGGAACATTGGGACTGATCGGACACACCCCACTGGTAGAGTTTAAACACATTGAGAAGAAGTTTGGCCTTGAGGCAAGACTTCTTGCAAAGCTGGAGTATTTTAACCCGGCTGGATCTGTCAAGGATCGTATCGCAAAAGAAATGATCGAGCAGGCAGAAAAGGACGGAAAGTTAAAGCCGGGTTCTACCATCATTGAGCCGACATCCGGAAACACAGGTATCGGTCTTGCAGCAATCGCAGCAGCAAAGGGATACCGCCTGATCATCGTTCTTCCGGAGACCATGAGTATTGAGCGTCGTAACATCATCAAGGCATATGGTGCAGAACTTGTTCTTTCCGATGGAAGCAAGGGTATGAAGGGAGCCATCGCAAAGGCAGAGGAACTTCACAAAGAGATCGCAGACAGCTTCATTCCGGAGCAGTTTGAGAACCCTGCAAACCCGGCAGCACACAAGAAGACAACCGGACCGGAGATCTGGGAAGATACGGATGGAAAAGTCGATGCATTTGTAGCCGGTGTCGGTACAGGCGGAACCATCACAGGTGTTGGTGAGTATTTAAAATCCCAGAACGCGGATGTAAAGATCGTTGCCGTAGAGCCAGAGACATCTGCAGTATTGTCTACCGGAAAGGCAGGTCCACATAAGATCCAGGGTATCGGAGCCGGATTTATTCCAAACACACTCGATACCAAGATTTACGACGAAGTAATCCCGGTTTCCAATGAAGACTCTTTCGAGTATTCCAAATATATTGCAAAAGAGGAAGGTGTGCTGGTAGGTATTTCTTCCGGAGCGGCATTAAAGGCAGCCATTGAAGTGGCAAAGAGACCGGAGTTTAAGGGAAAGACTGTAGTTGCCCTTCTTCCGGACAGCGGAGACCGTTATTATTCTACCGATCTGTTCAAGGATTAAGATAAAATTCGGAAAAAGTTCAGACTTTATTTATTCCGTTTTGCGGATGAATCCATTATAATATAGGCATGTGGAAACCAGACAGGAAAGTCCATGTGCGGAGAGCTTCATGGAAATTTATTTCCGTGAAGTTCTTTTTATTTAAAACAATTGGGAAAGTTTGTGCTCCGGCGGACTCCCGTGTGGTGGCTCCGGCTGCGGCCTCTCCGATACGCACGAATTAGACAGAATCTTAGAATTTGCGAAAGTGATTGCGTGGCTCTAATTTTGTGTCCGGGCAATGTTTCGACAGCGGCGCGGTTTGTGTCCGTCTGCCAAGGATGCGCTCAGAATTTCTAGTCTGCCTAAGCGGAGCACTTCAAAAATTTTATGGCGCCCGCTCCCGGTTATGTCTCCCTACGGACTTTTTTGAATGACCTTAAATAAATGTGGTCGCAAACACGACCCGCGGGCACAGTATTTTGAAGCACTCCGCTAAGGCAGACACGAAATCCTTCGGACGCGTCCTTGGCAGACGGACACAAACCGCGCCGCTGTCGAAACTTGAACGAACACAAATCATCAAAGGAGTCACGCAGTCACTTTCTGCAAATTCTTGATTCTGGATGTTGAGTGCGTATCGGAGAGGCCGCAGCCGGAGCCACCACACGGGAGTCCGCCGGAACTAAGAATTTCACAATTATTTATATAGAAAATTACAGGAGAAAAAGAGGAAATAGATATGAACGAATTAAGTAAAGTAGTAAATGCACAGCTTCAGCAGGCGGCGGAAAACTTAGTCCGCAACCATCTGATGTCGGATGAATTTTTGGATTTTGTGCAGGAAAATACAAAACCGCTGGATACGCTGATGGCATATTACAAGTGCGCAATCATGGAAGTAGAAACGAAGTTTAAAGTGTTAAACGAACAATTTTCGCTGGAATATGACCGTAATCCGATCGAGTCCATCAAGACACGTGTGAAATCGCTGGACGGAATCGTGCGCAAAGTGCGCCGGAAAAATATTCCGTTGACGCTTTCGGCGATTGAACAGAATATCAATGATATAGCAGGAATCCGGGTTGTGTGCTCTTTCCCGGAAGATATCTATCTGCTGGCGGACTGCCTGCTTCAGCAGGATGATATCCGTCTGATCGAACAGAAAGATTATATCAAGCATCCGAAGGAAAACGGATACCGCAGCCTGCATCTGATCGTTGCAGTGCCGATTTTTCTGAAGAATGAGAAACGGGAAATGAAAGTTGAAGTACAGCTTCGCACCATTGCCATGGATTTCTGGGCGAGTTTGGAGCACAAAGTGCGGTACAAAAAGAATATTCCGGCAGATGAAACCGAGCGTCTGGCACAGGAACTGAGCGAATGTGCACGGATCAGTGCAGATCTGGACCAGCGGATGCAGAATATCCGTACCCGCCTGGCAGATGCGGAATTACAGCATCCACAGAAACAAAAGAAAGATGAACAGATCCTTCTGGATGTGCTGGGGCTGTAATGCCGCTGGTGCTCACAGGTAAGCATGAGAACGGTAACTTCTTTATGCACTGTGCTCCCATGGACGTACTTTCAGATGGACACCGCGGCTGTCGGCGATGCGCTGACACGCCTTAATGTCTTCTTCCGGAAGAATATCCACGATCGACAGCTGCGTGTGTGGGATAAGTTTTCCACATTCCTCTGCAAAATCAAGCATTGCTTCATAAGCATGAGGGAAGGATGGGCGGGTTACTTTTTCGTACTTTTTTGCAGTTGCCTCATTTAAGCTGATGGAGATACTGTCTATCACTTCTGCCAGCTGTGGTACAATGTCACGTTTATAATACAGGTTTCCCAGACCATTGGAATTGACACGGATCGGGAGACCTGTTTTTTCTTTGACATATCTGGCACTGGCGATCAGATTCTCCAGTGCACAGGTCGGTTCCCCATAGCCACAGAAAACAAATTCTTTGTAGCCGGTGAAATCAAAGGCATCAATTGCGGCAATAATCTCACTTAAAGAAGGCTCTGCTTTGTGCCAGAGGGTATCCGCATCACCCACACCATCAAACTGTTTACGGATACAGAACGTACAGTTGCAGTCACATTTATTTGTGATATTTGCATATACCTGATCATTGTACACATATAAAATTTTTGCCATAACAATTCCTTCTTTCTATCGTATGGATTAATCAATTGCGAAATTCTTTTCCGGGTTTTTCGTTTTTACACGTTTGAATCTGCAATCAGGTCAATAAGAAATTTCTCGAAATTAACGCCATCGCGTCCCGGCGTATTTTCTTTCATGGTATCCCCGATACTGTGGGATAAAAATTTCCCGGCAAGCAGAATCGCATCTTCCGTGCATATGCCCTTTGTGCGGCAGCCACACAATACAGAGGCAAACAGATCCCCGGTTCCGGAAAAACTCCGGTCAAAAAACGGCGATTCGTGCCGGTAAATTCCATTTGCAGTGGCAGCAATATTATAAATGACGGGATGTTTTTCATCACGGCATTTGACACCGGTGATCACGACATCCTGTGGGTGTGAGGCTTTTTTTTGCAGCCGCAGTGCCACATCTTCTGCCAGCTTCAGCAGATCCGTGTTCGTCCGGCAGTGGAGTAAGGTATCTTCCGGGATGTCTGCCAGCAGACAGGCTTCCGTCAGATTCGGCGTGATCACGTCTGCTTCAAGCGTCAGTTCTTTCATTCCATTTAACAGCCCCGGAGTAAAAAACGGATAAGCATTTCCGTCATCCCCCATAACAGGGTCAACCAGAAGAAGCGTATGTTCTTCCCTGAATTGGCGGATGAAATCAAGCACCTGCGAAATCTGTTTCGCCCCGGTCAGAAATCCGCTGTAGATGGCATCAAAATGTGCGTTATTTTTTCCCCAGGCATCGATATAGTCCGGTAACATAGCGGTGAGATCGGTACAGTGATAACAGGGATAACCGGTCTGGCCGGTCAGTACGGCTGTTGCAACCGGACAACACTGCACGCCCAGCGCGGATAATACCGGAATTGCTGCCGTGAGCGAACACTTTCCGAAACCGGACAGATCATGGATAACAGCTGCTTTTTTCATGGAAAACCTCCGAATTAGTGAAAATAGTTCTTTGTATCCTAGTATAGTGTGATCTTATTGCGTGTATATATCCAGAACAGAAAAAAAATATAAATCCAGTTTGTGAAAAATCATGGACAACAATTTGTGCTTTGATAAAAATAACGGAAAAAGCAAGGTTCTACTGGACAAATATGGTAAAAAGTAATAAAATTATAAGTATATAGGGGTGGGGGTTTATACGAAAATCATAATAAGGAGTGCGTTTATGGAACTGATTTACACAAATGATTTATGCACCGGATGCAACAAATGCGTGCGCAGCTGTCCTGTACTTACGGCAAATATTGCAACACAGGAAGGTTATGTAACGGTAGACCCGGACAAATGTATTGTATGCGGGGAATGTTTTGATGTCTGCCCACATGAAGCGAGAGACTATTATGATGATACGGACCGTTTCTTTGAAGACCTTGCATCGGGAAAGAAAATTTCCGTGATACTGGCACCGGCATTTCTGGCGAATTATCCCAAAGAATACCAGTGTGTGCTGGGATATTTAAAGAGTAAGGGAGTCAGCCATATCTGCAGTGTATCGTTCGGTGCGGATATCACAACCTGGGGATATCTCAAATACATTACGGAACACAAATTTTTCGGGGGCATTTCCCAACCGTGTCCGGCAGTAGTCACCTATGTGGAAAAATATATACCAGAGCTGATTCCGCGTCTGATGCCGGTACACAGTCCGATGATGTGTACTGCTATTTATATGAAAAAATACATGCAGGTCACAGATAAAATTGCTTTCATCAGCCCGTGTATTGCCAAAAAATTAGAGATTACCGATCCCAATTGCGGCGGATATGTTTCTTATAATGTAACTTTTGAAAAGATGATGAAGTATATCGGAAACGATTATGAAGGGTGTGAACCATATACCGATGAACTGGAATACGGACTGGGTTCTTTGTATCCGATGCCTGGTGGACTGCGGGAGAATGTAGAACATTTTCTTGGAAAAGAACAGGTAGTGCGTCAGGTAGAGGGCGAGCATGAGGCATATGAATATCTGCGTTCCTATGCAAAACGTATTCAGCAGAATAAAGAACTTCCGTTTATGGTAGATATCTTAAATTGTGCGAAGGGCTGTCTCTACGGAACTGCCACAGATCTTAAACGGGGAACGGATGATGTCATGCTGACAATCGCAAAATTGCGGAACAGCAAAACCAGTGCAAAACAGGAGAAGGCACACTTTGGCAGGAAGAGCAAAAGCAGGAGTCCGTGGGCAGATACACTGACACCGGAGGAACGTCTGAAAAACTTCATGGACGCTTTTGGAAAGCTGGACATCAACGATTTTATGCGCAGCTACACCAATCGCGCAGTACATATTGAGGAACCGTCCGAACAGGAGAAGAACCGCCTGTTTGCAGAAATGAAAAAAGATACCTATGAGGAACAGCACAGGGACTGCGAATCCTGTGGATATTCAAGCTGCACCGACCTGGTACGTGCCATCCACAATGGAGTCAACGTAAAAGAAAACTGTGTGCACTATGTGCGGGGTCTGGCAGAGGAAGAGACAAAAAAGATTGCAGAACTTCGCGATCAGGAGCGGACGGAACAGGAAATCCGCCAGCAGAAGATTACAGATATCACAGACCGGTTTGTTACCCTGAGTGATAACATTGCAGAACTGAATACGGCAAACGAGGAATCTGCAAATGAAGCAACCAATCTGGCACAGTATATTCAGGATATTTCCCGTCTGTGCGACGAACTGAATGAGTCCATCCGTATCATGTCGGATTTCATCAGTGTATATAAAAAGAGCAATGAAGATATTTCTGCCATTGCAGGACAGACAAATCTGCTTTCGCTCAATGCCTCCATTGAGGCGGCGCGTGCCGGTGAGAACGGAAGAGGCTTTGCAGTGGTAGCGGAGGAAATCCGTACACTGTCTGATTCCACGAAGGATCTTCTGACACAGAACGACCAGAAAGCCGAGGCAATTCTTCCAAAGATTACACAGAGCATGGATTCGATCAAAGATCTGGTAGAAAGCATGAATACCATGACGCAGAAAGTGTCAACGATTGCCGCAAATACGGAAGAAATTTCTTCCCAGACGACCTATGTACAGAATATGACAGAAGAAATGCGGGATGAGGTGAAAGAACTGTAGATGAAAAAGGATGCGTATTACACATCCGGGCAATTTGCAAAAAAAGCACATGTGACACTTCGCGCGATCCGGTATTATGATAAACAGAATATTTTAAAACCAAGTGCACAGACTGCCGCAGGAGCGCGGCTGTATACGGATGCAGATCTGGCAAAACTCCAGCAGATCCTTTTATTAAAATATCTGGGATTTTCGCTGGAAGATATCCGGGAGATGACACTTGCTGCGGCAGACCAGCAGTATCTTCTCGAATCCATGCGGATACAGAAGAAGCTGCTGCGGCAGAAAATGGACGAAATGCAAGCGATGGATGAGGCAATTGACCGCACCATAGAAGCCATCCAGACGGAACAGGCGATTGACTGGAACAGTATGCTGGATCTGATCCATCTGACGGCAGTGGAACGAAGCCTGAAAAACCAGTACCAGAATGCGGCAAATATTTCCGCCCGGATTCGCCTGCACAGGGAGTATTCCGTCAATCCGCAGGGGTGGTTTCCGTGGATTATGCAGCAGTGTAATCTGCAGCCGGGGATGCGGATTCTGGAGCTCGGCTGTGGAAATGGAGCATTATGGACCGAAAACAGAGAACAGCTGCCTGCGAATCTTTGGGTCGTTCTCTCGGATAAATCAGAAGGAATGCTAAAGGATGCCCGGCGTGCACTGGGAGAGGACAGCCGCTTTTCCTATAAAAAATTTGACTGCGAAAAAATTCCTTACGAGGAGGAAATGTTTGATCTTGTGATCGCGGATCATGTGCTGTTTTACTGTGAAGATATCCCACAGGTGCTTGCAGAATGTCGGAGAGTCTTAAAAAATGGGGGACGGTTTCTATGCAGTACCTACGGAAAGCAGCATATGCGGGAAATTACCGATCTGGTGCAGCAGTTTCATAAAGAAATCGTTTTGTCAGCGGAGGTGCTGTATGAGCGGTTTGGACTTGAAAACGGAGAAAACCTGTTAGCACCGTATTTTCCGGAAATTCAGATGCGAAGATACGAGGATGCGATTGAAATAGCGGAAGCAGAACCGCTGATTTCCTATATTCTTTCCTGTCACGGAAATCAGAACCAGCTGCTTTTGAACCAGTACAAAGAGTTCCGGGAATTTGTTTCTGCCCGCGTGGCAGATGGATTTCATATCACAAAAGATGCCGGAATCTTCCTGTGCAGAAAATAATTAGAAAAATCTATAAAAAAGACTTGAAGGTGACCTAGCGTCACCTTTTATAATGGGAATAAATACAGAAATCGCAAATGCACACAGGAGGAAATGCTCATGACCATTATTGTAACGGGCGGTGCCGGTTTCATCGGCAGCAACTTTATTTTCTATATGTTAAAGGAACATCCGCAGGATCGCATTGTTTGTCTGGATTCCCTGACCTATGCGGGCAATCTGTCTACGCTTGCACCGGTGATGGATCAGCCGAATTTTCGTTTTGTAAAACTCGATATCTGCGACCGTCCGGGGGTATATACCCTTTTTGAGGAAGAAAAACCGGATGTGATTGTCAATTTTGCAGCGGAGTCCCATGTGGACCGCTCCATTGAGAATCCGGAAGTCTTTTTACAGACCAATATTATCGGTACGTCTGTGCTGATGGATGCATGCAGAAAGTATGGCATTTCACGGTATCATCAGGTATCCACGGATGAGGTGTACGGAGATCTGCCGCTGGATCGCCCGGATCTGTTCTTCCATGAAGATACGCCGATCCACACCTCCAGTCCTTACAGCACTTCGAAGGCATCTGCGGATCTGCTTGTTATGGCATATCATAGAACGTACGGCCTGCCGGTGACGATCAGCCGTTGTTCCAACAACTACGGCCCGTATCAGTTTCCAGAAAAACTCATTCCGCTTATGATCGCAAATGCGCTGGCAGACAAGCCACTTCCGGTATACGGAGAGGGACTCAATGTGCGCGACTGGCTGTATGTCGAGGATCACTGTAAGGCGATTGATCTGATCCTGCGCAACGGAACCGTCGGAGAAGTCTACAACATTGGTGGACACAATGAGATGAAAAATATTGATATCGTAAAACTGATCTGTGAATATCTCGGCAAGCCGGAGAGCCTGATCGAGCATGTACAGGACCGCAAGGGACATGACATGCGCTATGCCATCGATCCGACCAAGATTCACAACGAGCTGGGCTGGCTGCCGGAGACGATGTTTAAAGATGGTATCCGCATGACCATCCAATGGTATCTGGACAATAAGGAATGGTGGGAGAACATCGTAAACGGGGAATACCAGAATTATTACAAAGAAATGTACGGAAAGAAAGGCTTATAAATATGAAAGTATTCGTGACAGGCGTTGCCGGACAGCTGGGACATGACGTGGTAAATGAATTGACAAAGCGCGGACATCAGGCAGTCGGTTCGGATATTGCACCGACACTGGAATCCTGTGCATCGTATGTGCCGCTGGACATCACCGATGCGGCAGCAGTGGAACAGACAATCATGCAAGTACAGCCGGATGCCATCGTGCACTGTGCGGCATGGACCGCTGTGGATGCAGCAGAGGACGAAGAAAATCAGGCAAAAGTCAGAGCCATCAATGTAGATGGAACGAAACATATTGCGGACGCAGCGAAAAAAGCAGATGCCAAAATGATCTATATCAGCACAGACTATGTGTTTGACGGACAGGGCGAGACTCCGTGGGAGCCGGACTGCAAAGAGTATGCACCGCTCAATGTATACGGACAGAGCAAACTGGGGGGCGAGCTGGCAGTGGCACAGACACTGGAAAAGTATTTCATCGTTCGTATCGCCTGGGTATTTGGATTAAACGGAAAGAATTTTATCAAGACCATGCTTCAGGTAGGAAAAAACCATCCACAGGTACGTGTGGTAAATGACCAGATCGGCACACCAACCTATACCTATGATCTGGGCAGACTGCTTGTTGACATGATGGAAACCGAAAAATATGGTTATTATCATGCGACAAACGAGGGAGGCTACATCTCCTGGTATGATTTTACAAAAGAAATTTACCGGCAGGCAGGACTTTCTACCGAAGTGCAGCCTGTGACAACCGCGGAATACGGTCTGTCAAAGGCAGCGCGTCCGTTTAACAGCAGACTGGAAAAAAAGAAACTGAAAGAAAATGGATTTACACCGCTTCCGACCTGGCAGGACGCACTGGGACGGTATCTGCAGGAATTAAAGCGACAGGGGGAACTTTAAGATGAAGGGAATTATATTGGCAGGCGGCGCAGGGACACGGCTGTATCCGCTGACGATGGTAACCAGTAAACAATTGCTTCCGGTATATGACAAACCGATGATTTATTATCCGCTGTCTACACTGATGCTGGCAGGCATCCGCGATATTTTAGTTATTTCCACGCCGGAAGACACGCCGAGATTTGAGGCACTTCTGGGGGATGGAAATCAGTTCGGGCTTCATTTGTCTTACAAAGTGCAGCCGTCTCCGGATGGACTCGCACAGGCATTTTTGCTTGGAGAGGAATTTATCGGAGAGGATGCCTGCGCCATGGTACTCGGCGACAACATTTTCTACGGAAACGGATTTGGAAAAATTCTGCGAAATGCTGCAAAGGACGCTAAAGAAGGACAGGCAACCGTCTTTGGCTATTATGTCAACGATCCGGAGCGTTTTGGTGTCGTGGATTTCGATGCGAACGGAAAAGCGGTATCCATCGAGGAAAAACCGGCACAGCCTAAGAGCAACTATGCCGTGACCGGACTGTATTTCTATCCGGCAGGCGTGAGCGCGATGGCAAAACAGGTAAAGCCGTCTGCCCGCGGCGAACTGGAGATTACGACGTTAAACGACATGTATCTGCAGCAGAAAAACCTAAATGTACAGCTGCTCGGCCGTGGCTTTGCATGGCTGGATACCGGAACGATGGACAGCCTGCTGGATGCAGCGGCTTTTGTACAGATGATTGAGCACCGGCAGGGTGTGACCATTTCCGCACCGGAAGAAATTGCATATATCAATCAGTGGATCACAAAAGAAAAACTGATGGACTCGGCCGCACGCTACGGAAAGAGTCCGTATGGAGATCATTTGAAAGCAGTCGCAGAGGGCAGGGTGAAATATTAAAATCAGCGTAACTATTCTGAGGGGGGTCTGAATAGTTACAAATCAGCATGAAAGAGGAAAAAACAGTGGGACAGATAACAGTGGAAAAAAATGTCGGCGGTATCGAAGGGCTGTGTGTGATTACACCGGCCGTACACGGGGATGCCCGCGGATATTTCATGGAGACATACAATGAGAGGGAAATGAAAGAAGCCGGATTCGATATCCAGTTTGTACAGGATAACCAGTCCATGTCCGTCAAAGGCGTACTGCGCGGACTGCATTTCCAGATCAACTATCCGCAGTGCAAACTCGTGCGCGCTGTGCGCGGCAGCGTGTTTGATGTGGCGGTGGATCTGCGGGAAGGTTCCGCAACCTACGGAAAATGGTACGGAGTGGAACTTTCCGAGGAAAACAAAAAGCAGTTTTTGATTCCGGAAGGCTTTGCGCATGGCTTTCTGGTCCTGTCCGATGAGGCAGAGTTCTGCTATAAAGTCAATGACTTCTGGCATCCGAACGACGAGGGCGGCCTGGCATGGAATGACCCAAAGATCGGTATCCGGTGGCCGGATGTGACAGGTGAGTATCACGGAACACCGTCAGCAGAAGGATATTGCATGACAGATGGAACGCCGCTGACACTTTCGGAGAAAGACCAGGAGTGGCCGGGGCTGGAGAAAAAATAGAAAAATGGAACCGGAAAAAGTTTCAGCGCTATTATAAGCAGCATCTAAAAACAACATAAGAAAGTAAAAAGAAGTGATGATGTATAAGAAAAAACAATATATCATCACTTTTTAATAATTGATTCCGTTAACAATTTGATGCGAACAGTAACGATGAGATTATTTCGGGTGTTCGGGATGCAAGAAACTGCTTGATGGAGAAAAATAAATAGGTTATCATAAAGACAGGAAAAGATTGCGGAGGGAAAATCGAAAAGGAAAGAGGTGAAAACTAAGCATTTGTGCACGAAAACAAATTGCGATGTTGCGGAATCGTGATTCACACAAACAGGAGGAAGCAATTTGAAAAATGCACCAGACAAGCTCCAGTGGCATCCGGCATTCTGTGCCGCTGCGGGGCTGGAATTCCATGAAGACATTGAACGGCTGGAGTTAAAGCCGGAATACAATCTGAGCAAGGAACCAATCCGTATCGACCTTCTTATCATAAAAGAAGGGCGTACCGGACAAATTAAGAATGAAATCGGTCACATTATGAGAACCTATAATGTGATCGAGTATAAGAGCCCGGAAGATGCGTTGACCATTGACGATTTTTACAAGACCATCGGGTATGCGTGCCTGTACAAAGGCTATGGAGAATATGTAGATGCAGTTCCAATCAATGAACTGACAATATCTATTTTCAGGGAAGCCCGACCGGAGAAAATGTTTTTGACATTGCAGAGGTATGGACATAAAATAGAAGAAAGGTATCCGGGCATTTATTATGTGACAGAATATTTACCGATTCCGGCGCAGATTATTGTGACACAGGAATTAGAGCCGGGAGAGCATCGGAGTTTGAAGATTTTGTCAAATCATGCAAAGAAAGAAGACGTGGAGGAATTTCTGAGAAAAGCAGAAGGAATGAATACACCACGTGACCGGCAGAATGTAGAGGCTGTGTTACAGGTAAGTGTCAGGGCAAATGATGAGTTGTATCGTGAAATAAGGAGGGATGCGAATATGTGTGATGCGTTGAGAGAACTGATGAAGGATGACCTGGAAGATGCCAGAAAAATGGGAGAGGCTAAAGGAAAAGCCGAAGGAAAGATCATGGGAGAAGCAAAAATCATCCTCAAAATGAATCACAGCGGAATGTCCCCGGAAAACATTGCATCCATCACAGGCAAGGATCTGGATGAGATCCATGCAATACTGGAAGGAAAAGTTCCGGTGTTGGGGTAAATTAAAAGAAGAAATTTATACTTGAACGTGCAGAGGTATGGAATTAAGAAGGGGAGGTGACTGGTATGTTGGCTTTGCAGGGATACTATGACGGAAACATGGTTCGAACTTTAGAAAAAATTCATGCAAAGAAAAATCAAAAATTGATTATAACAGTTTTGGACGAATTTATGGATGAATCAGATTCAAAAGATGAAAAAAAATCAGCGAGAGGGATATTGGCTCAATATGCAGATCCCAGCTTACAAGAGAAAGAACAATATGCTTGGGAAAAGGCGGTGACAGAAAAGCATGGTAGTGCTTGATGCAAACGTTATTTTAAGATATCTTCTGAATGATAATGAGGCAATGGCAAAAGAAGCTGAAAATGTTATAAAAACAGAAGTTACAATGGTTCCCATTGAGGTTATTGCGGAAGTTGTATATGTATTAAAGGGAGTATATTCTGTTGATAGAGTCAAGATTAGGGATGCATTGATGGAATTTTTGTCAGAAGTGACAGTTGCAGAAAAAGAAGTTATTCAGATAGGACTTGAAGCATATGTGGAAAACAATTTAGATTTTGTAGATTGCATTCTATATGCGTATAGCTGTGTAAAGAAATATGATATCAAAACATTTGATAAGAAATTGAATAAACTGTTATCTAGGTGATGGCTAAGTAGTTAAACAAAGAAAGTGATATCCAATCAATGAACTGACAGTATCTATTTTCGGAGCAACCTGACCAGAGAAAATGTTTTTGACATTGCAGAAGTATGGACATAAAATAGAAGAAAAATATCCGGGAATTTGTCAAACCATGCGAAAAAGAAGATATAGAAGAATTTCTGAGGAACGTGGAAGAAATGAATACGCCGCGTGATCGACAGAATGTTGAGGCTGTGTTACAGGTAAGTGTCAAGGCAAATGATGAGTTGTATCGTGAAATAAAGAGGGATGCGAATATGTGTGATGCGTTGAGAGAACTGATGAAGGATGATCTGGAAGATGCCAGAAAGCTGGGAGAATCGGAAGGGGAGGCAAAAATCATTATCAATATGAACCACAGCGGAATGTCCCCGGAAAACATTGCATCCATCACAGGTAAGGATCTGGATGAGATCAATGCAATACTGGAAGGAAAAGTTTCGGCGCTATTATAAGCAGTACCTAAAATAACATAAGAAAGTAAAAAGAAGTGATGATGTATAAGAAAAAACAATACATCATCACTTCTTTATTCTGATAGGAAAATTATATTGACTGTAGAAGTACATGGGTATATGATCAAAATATGAGAATAAAGTACTGAATTATATGTGGATAATTATGAAAATATAAAGGGGATTGTATATGATAATTTATCTGGAGTTAATTTTACAAGCAGGATTATTGATAGCAGCGATATTTGGGTTTGTGGTTGGATTTCGTAATAAAGAGGGAATAAAAGTTTTTATAGGACTGATTTCTGCTATTTTATCGTTTTTGATGGGAATATTAGTTATAAAATTACCTGCACCGCAAATAACGCGACTAGAGGATTATTCAGCAATTAAAATATATACGGATAAAGGAGTTCCTATACAATACAAGATAAGAGTTGATGGAAAAGAAGAATGGAAAGAATATACAGAACCTATAAAAATTAAGCAAACTACAGTGGTTAGTGCAAGAACACGTATATTTTTGTATAAGAGTGAAGAAGTATATAGAGATGTATTTGTCGAAGATAATGGTTTGATCGATTTTGGAGGAGCAGATATTCCCAAAAAATCGTTAAAGCAATTAAAGGCATCTTATACTTACAAGGATCCACAGGATGATAGGGCTGGAAATTATTATGCAGGATGTGAAATTGCAAAAAACGATATTCAGGTGAATGGAACCGATTTGGATGGAAACACAACAGAAGTAACGGATTTTACATATTCTCCGCAAATTCTTCAGAGTGGGAAAAATGATATTAAAATATCCTACACTCTTGTTAATGGAGCAACTATAAATACACATCTTTATATAGAAGCTACACAACCGAAACTAATCAGGTTAAAAGCTGATTGTAAAGAAAAAACATGGTTTTCAGGTGTGGAATTGTCAAATGACGATTTGACGGTGAAAGGAACATATGAAGATGGGACAGAAAAAGAAGTAACTGGCTATGCATTATCTGAAACCAAGATAAAACAAGGGAAAAATAAGATTGTGGTCACAAAGGATGGATTATCCGTGGAAGTTATAATAAATGCTGTGGATAAAGACAGTATTACAGAAGAAGAAAAAGAGAATAATGATGACATAAATACGGCAAACGATATAGAAACAAATGTCAGATATACAGGAAGGCTGCAGGAAGAAGGGGATGTTGATTATTACAAAATCCAATTGGAGAAAAAAGGAAAAATCGTTCTTCGGTTTAAACATGCAAAAATAGATAGTGGATATACATATTGGCAGGTGTATTTACTTGGAATGGATGAAACGGAAAAAACAGGGATGGATGTAACCGGGGAGCAGTCAGAAAGTGCATCTAGTGCAGTTCGGGTAGTTCCGGGAACCTATTATGTAAGGGTTACAAGTAATTCATATTCGGATGAGAAATATATCCTTACCGTAGAATTTCAAGAAGAAGGCGAATATTATGAAACAGAACCGAATGATGATTTGACGCAGGCAATGGTAATTAAAACAAATAAAACATATATCGGAAACCTGACAGAATCACAGGATGAAGATTGTTTCCAGTTCAGTTTAAAAGAAAAGCGCAAGGTTCGTATAGTGTTTTCTCATGCGAAGCAAAACAGTGATTATACTTTTTGGAATGTGTCATTGCTTGGAGAATCGGATGGTGCGTTGACGGAAATACAATCAACAGGTTTGACCGCAAAACAATATTCGGATTATGTCAGGCTCCCGGCAGGAAACTATTATATTCGAATCGTTTCAAATTCGTGGTCGGACATAGACTATAGTATTCGTGTTATAACACAACAGGAAAAAACAAAAACGGAAGATGAAGACAATGATGATTATGGTTCTGCAACAAAAATTGCATTAGGAACAAGGATTACAGGAAATATACAATCCGATAGTGATGTGGATTTTTATAAGTTTATTCTGAAAAAAAGGACAAATGTGAAGGTCACATTTACTCATAATCCGGCAGACAGTAATTATACTTTTTGGCAAATTACATTGTATAGTGAGGAATCCGGAGATGGACTTGCGAACAATGATGGAGATTCAGTGGTATATATTCAGGGAAATTCGAGGAAAAATATTACCAGTACATGGAAATTACTTCCGGCAGGAACCTATTATATTAAAGTAGAGGATAATAGTTACAATAATGATGACTATAAACTAAAAATTTCATAGTGCCGTTTTCCACTCGGGTTGTTGTGACACAGGAATTAGAGCCGGGAGAGCATCGGAGTTTGCGGATTTTGTCAAACCATGCGAAAAAAGATGATGTGGAAGAATTCCTGAGGAAAGCAGAAAGAATGAATACACCGCGTGACCGGCAGAATGTAGAGGCTGTGTTACAGGTAAGTGTCAGGGCAAATGATGAGCTATATCGTGAAATAAGGAGGGATGCAAATATGTGTGATGCGTTAAGGGAACTGATGAAGGATGACCTGGAGGATGCCAGAAAAATGGGAGAATCGGAAGGGGAAGTACGTGGAGAAGCAAAAATTATTCTTAAAATGAACCGTAGCGGAATGTCCCCGGAAAACATTGCATCCATCACAGGTAAGAATTTGGATGAGATCCGTGCAATACTGGAAGGAAAAGTTCCGGTGACACTATAAAAAGCGGTTAAAAAATTAAAATTAGGACTAAAGTATTTCAGACCTCGTCCGATATATATAACAAGTAAGCAAGGAAACCCCGTTGCTTACCCCACAAGACAGACCTCTGACCGGAGCGTACGGCCGTAAAGAGGAAAATCTTACAATCAAATATCATATCAATTACAGCATGGAAGCTGTAACTTAATTCAAGGAGGAAACAATTATGGGCATGGTAGTACAGCATAATATGCAGGCGATGAATGCAAATCGTCAGTTAGGTGTTACAACAAGCGCACAGTCAAAGTCAACAGAGAAGTTATCATCAGGTTACAGAATCAACCGCGCAGGCGATGATGCTGCAGGATTAAAGATTTCTGAGAAGATGAGAAGCCAGATTCGTGGTCTTGACAAAGCTTCTTCAAATGCACAGGATGGTGTATCTCTTATCCAGACAGCAGAAGGTGCATTAAATGAGACACATTCTATCTTACAGCGTATGAACGAGCTGGCTGTTCAGGGTGCAAATGATACCAACCAGTCTATTGACCGTGATGCTATCAACCAGGAGTTATCAGCACTTACTGAAGAAATTGATCGTATTTCTGAGACTACACAGTTCAATAAGCAGAGCTTACTGGATGGATCTTTCACAGGAAAGAATCTTCAGGTCGGAGCTAACCAGAACCAGAAAATCACACTTAACATTGCTGCAATGAACGCAAAGGCTATCGGACTTAGCAAGATTCAGGTTGGAGCTACTTCTGCATATTTCGCAACAAATGAAGTGACACAAACTGGAAAGTTCAAAATTGCTGGAGGATCAGGTGCTGTTAGAGCATGTATTCGTGGAAGAGCAAGTAAGAATGCTACAGTTGCAGCATTGACATCTAACGGAAAAATTTACTATAAGACAGCGAATGGTACAAAGGTTACAAATTCTGCTACAGTTAGAGGATCTGTTGGAGCAAAAGCTTCTATGGCAGCTCAGATTTTCAAGGTTGCATCTACAAAGGCAACATCAGTAGTAGGACCGAACGTTAATGATTACCAGCAGGCACAGGGTACTATTGAGATGATTCAGAACGCAATCAACAATGTATCCAGCCAGAGATCTGCACTTGGTGCTTTACAGAACAGATTAGAGCATACAATTGCAAACTTGGATAATGTATCTGAGAACACATCTTCTGCTGAGTCTCGTATCCGTGATACAGATATGGCTAAAGAAATGGTTAACTACAGCAAGAACAACATTCTTGCTCAGGCAGGACAGTCTATGCTTGCTCAGGCTAACCAGTCTAATCAGGGCGTATTATCATTATTACAGTAATAAGCTAAAACTGAAAAAGAGTTGGCGATTGCCAACTCTTTTTTCGTAGTGGAAAATATATGGGGATTCTAAAAGAAAAATGAAAGAATTCATTGAAAATTTGTATCAAAATATTGAAAAACTTCAAAATATCGTAGATAAAATAAAGAATAGTCAGCCATACATAGAAGATTTAAAACGGTACATTCCAAGTATGAACCAGATAATACAAATGATCTTTAATATGGCTGAGGATAACAAAGTACAATTACAGATTAATAACCAATTTTTAATACAGGTATTGAAAGATACATTATATGGAATAGAACATGAGGATCCAGTGTTCCTACAGGATGTATTACAGTATGGGATATTGGAAATTTATAAATATATTATAGATGAACTTGAGGATGGGGTTATTTATGAATAGAGCTGTTTATGAGAAAAATATAGAAACATTACGGAAAAAATATCCTGTCTGGGCAAGTAAGTTAGAAAGTGTAAAACGAAAAAAAAGAAATTTTGATGTGGTTGCAGAACAAAGTTATATGGATGATACCATTCTAAAGGTTACCCAGAATGGAAAAACACTCTATTTGAATGGAAAATATGCACCATCAGCGGTGGTGGAGGAATGGCTTGAAAAACAGGGGAAAATAGAAGATTATGCCCCAATTATTATTATTGGAATTTCAAATGGAGAGCATATTCGCAGAATTATGGAACAGGTGCCAAAAACATGCGATATTTTGATTTATGAGCCGTCTTTTGAACTGTTCCGCAGAGCAATGGAAGAAGTGGATTTATCGTTCCTGTTCCAGATGGATATTCCGGTTGGAATTGTTGTACAGGGTATCAATGAATATGAAATAGAAACCTATTTTGATTTGTTTATTTCTATCGATAATCTTACATTTTTGAAATATTATATAAACGGAAACTATGAAACACTTTTTCCGACAGAAGTTAAAGAATTTGTGGCCCGCTTGAGACAACATATGAGTGATATTGAAGTAGGATGGAATACAGTTGTTCGCTATACGGATATCAATGCAAAAAATGTTTTTCATAATCTGCATTATCTGGCAGAAGGATACAATGCAAAGGATTTATGGGGAATATTGCCGGATGACGTGCCAGTAATTGTTGTATCTGCAGGTCCATCTTTGAATAAAAATATTGAGGATTTAAAGAAAGCAGTAGGAAAGGCATGTATCATTGCCACCGACACGGCTATGAAACCATTATTAAATGCTGGAATTGTACCGGATTTGTTTGTAATTGTTGATGGATTAAAACCAGCAGTGTTATTTGAACATAAAGATATATCAAAGACGGCTATGCTTACTATGACAGGCGTATCCATTCCTTCAATGGATATGCATAAAGGGAAAAAATTTTTTTATTATAGCGAGTCAAGCTTGGAAAGCGAGATATTGTTTGCGTTGAGCAGAAAGGAAGGAGAGGATCGGACATTGCCAAATATTCCGACAGGAGGATCGGTGGCAACCTCAGCATATTCGTTTGGAATTCAAATGGGTGCAAAAACAGTGATTCTTGTGGGACAGGATCTGGCAATGACAGGAAATAAGACACATGCCGATGGTACATTTGAAGACAAAATGAAGGAGATTGATACCGGCAGCGGAGAATACTTTGAGGTGGAATCAGTAGATGGGGGGAAGGTGCTGACGAGAGCTGACTTTAAAGTATATTTGGACTGGTTTGAAAAATATATCAGGGATTGGAATATGATTACAACAGTAGATGCAACAGAAGGCGGGGCCTTGATACATGGAAGCAAAATTATGACTTTGAAAAAGGCTATTCAAAAATATTGTAAACGTGATTTTAACGTCAAGTGGCATATCAGTCGTGTAAAAAAATTGTTTCCACAGGAGTATCAGTATATTCCGCTGGAGTATTTTGGAAAAGCAGGAACAAAGTTGGAGGAGGTAAGAAAAAAAGCTCAGGAAGGTTTGAAATATTACGAAAAATTGGAGAAACTTTCAGCAAAATCAAATATCTCGGACAAAGAATTACATAAAATCCTGAAAAAAATTAAAAAGATAAATCATTATATGGAAACAGATTATATGGCTGAAACAGTAAACGACAGTGTAAAAGGATTGGAATTTGCTCTTCGCCCACAGATTTATCAGTTACAGAACGATAAAAAAACAGAGTTTGCGGATATTGCAGAGCAGGGGAAAGTTATGTTATATGGAATTGCCGTTGCTGCAGAAGAAATAAAGACTATTGCGGAAGATACAATTGTAGCATATGCAAAGCAGAAAAAGGCTGGTGAAGAAAATGCATGAAACCAAAACAGTACTATTGATTAAGGGAGCTTCACAATACAATGCAATGCGCAATTATCTGGATGAGATCGCAGATGGATTTCAACAGATTGGATATCAGTCTGTAGTGATAGATGCAGAACATGATTTCTTTTTGCAGGAATATAAGATGGCAACTGAAACATTTCATATAGATTATGTATTTACCTGCAATGCAAACTTCTATCAGGAATGCAGAGATTTAGGAAATGCAAGGTATGTGACCTATTTATGTGATCATCCTGCACAACACAGGGATCGGTTGAAAAAACTGGATGAGGATGCGGTTGTATTTGTATGTGATCTTTTACATATTCCATATATAAGAAAATATTACCCGAACATTAAGCGTGTCTGTTTTATTCCAACATCGGGAAGTTATTCCAAAACATATATTCCGTATAAGGACAGAAAATATGATGTTGTTTTTACCGGAAGTTATTATGAACCTAAAGAGTTATATGAAAAAATTATAGAGCAATATCAGGGAGTCTTGAAACAGTTTGTACAGCAGATGATACAGGAGATGGAAGAACAGTCGTGGCTGACAATTGAACAGTGCCTGGAGGTTGTATTAAACGAAAACCATATTCAGGTATCAGACGAGGAATTTGATGAGCTGGTAGCTGAATTTTGGAGAGTATCCTATTATGCGCGATTTTATTATCGAGATAAGGTTATACATACGTTGACAAAGAATGGAATTAAAATTCATGTTTTTGGAAATGGATGGGGAGATTTTGTTGGGAATGATGCCGCAAATCTGATTTGGGAAAAAGGAGATTATCTTGCTGCAAGAGAAGCGGTTGCGAATGCATATATTTCATTGAATACGCAGCCTTGGTTTAAAGGCGGATTTCAGGAGAGAATTGCATCTGCAATGCTTAGTGGAACCGTTGCAGTGACAGATGACAGTTTGTATATTGATGAGAATTTTACAGATCAGGAATTGTGCACATATTCACTGGAAAAGCTGGAAGAGCTGCCGGAATTGATCAAATCTCTTTTAGAAGATAAAGAGTGGGCAGAAAAAATTGCAGAAAAAGGGAGAAGGCGTGCACAGGAAGAATTGTCCTGGCAGGGTTTAACAAAAGATATGGCACAGTATCTTGAAAATTGAAAGGAATCAGATGGAAAACAGGGAAGAACTTTTATATACATATGCGTGTGAAAAATTTGAACAGCAAAAATATGATGAGGCGTTGGAAGCGTTAATTTTACTTTACGGAAAAGGCTATGAGAGGGATTGGATTAAAAACAGTATCTATCAGTGCTATGTTGATGGAAATGAATCACAGTTTAAAAGCGTTTTTGAATTGCACGCAAAGGGTATAAAGGTAAACTATGAAGATTGCAAGATAGATTTTGTACCATATAAAGATGGACAGTATCATATGTTTGATAAGGAAATCCAGCAATTTATCGGCATTTTTTCAATTGATGATTTTATGCAGACAGAACCGGATCCGTTATTGAAACAAAAAGAATTTTCTGCAATTACTGTAGCTGCGGGATGGGATTGGAGAAGATTAAATTCTATTCTTATAAAGGCAGAAAAGCAGAGGGTTTATTTGGTCTGTGAAGACATTGATAAATGCGCAGCATTTTATAAAATCCCGGAGCTGGAACCGTATACAAAAAATATTTGGATATTTCCGAATATTTCAAGTCTACAGGAATATTTTCATGATCATACAGCAGAGTATTTACCGGGAATATGGTATGGAGATGAAGAAGACCGGATTAAACTAGAAAAAATGATACAGAAGGAACATGAATATCGTCTGACACCTGAGGGAAGAAATACGGACAAAATATTATTGACAATTGCAATACCAACGTATCATAGAGGACATTTACTGCTTCAACGCATGAAAAATCTGCAAAAGCTCCCTTATGATGCGGAAATTGAATTTACAGTGTCGAAAAATGGCACAGAAATTTATCAGGAAGAATACGACAAAGCCAGTCAGATAAAGGATGCCAGATTACAGTATTTTGATCATGATAAGGATTTGAAATATGAGCTCAATTGGCTTTATTCCATACAAATGGCGCATGGAAAATATGTATTGTTAGTTTCGGATGAAGATGATGTAATACCAGAGGCGATCGAACATTATCTTGCATTGCTCAGAGACAATCCAAATGTAAATCTTGTCAGGGCAAGAACAAAATTTCAGTATTGCATGATTGATAAGCGTGCATACGGAAAAAAAGGAATTGATGCATTAAGATTATGCTTTATGAGACAAAATTATCTTTCAGGATTAATTGTAAGACGAAAAGATTTTATGCAATGTCATTTCGAGCAGTTGGAGCAATATTCTTATAATGCATTTTATCAAAATTATCCACATGAATGGTGGTGTGTAAGTCTGAATAAAATAGGAGATTACATGCAAGAACCGGTTGAACTGATTGATGAGCAGGATTCCATGGCAAAAGAAGAGTGGGGATATAAGGATGATGTAGATGCAGATATGATTGTACCGGTATATGCAACTTATGAGGCCAGAATCGAACAGATGAAGGGTGAAATTGAATTCCTGAAAATTATGCTCAATGACGATGCAGAAATGTTGGAGCAGGGAATGGCCGCGGTAATGGGAAAAATTGATTTCTTATTTGGCATTGCCCGTGTTCGTAAGTATGATGTCGAACATTATGAGGATCGGTTAAAAGAATATGTGGAGATCTGTATGGAAGCAATTATGAATTTTAATTTGGATGGACAGGCAACGAAACGGCTTTTGGTTTATTTACAAAATCTTTATATTGATATGTTAAAAGAACATTCGGATTTACGAAGGGAAGAAAAAAATAAGGATTGATCTGGAGTACGTGATGAGGATAAAGTTTAGGAGACAAAGTCTATGATGAAAGTATCAGATTATGTAATTCAATATTTGGAACAACTGGGAGTACCTCATATGTTCATGCTTCCGGGAGGCGGTGCCATGCACTTAAATGACTCCCTTGGGAACAGCAAAAAAATCCAATATGTGGTATGCCTTCATGAACAGGCCTGTTCCATAGCGGCAGAAGCATATGCGAGAGTCACAAATAAACCAGGACTTCTTATGGTGACAACGGGGCCGGGAGGAACAAATGCTCTGACAGGTGTGACTGCAGCATACATCGAATCAACTCCTATGATTGTATTGTCCGGACAGGTTAAACGCGCAGATATGGTGAACGGACAGGGAATTCGTCAGCAGGGCATGCAGGAAGTAGATATCATTTCCATGGTAAAACCGGTGACAAAATATGCAGCGCTTGTAACAGAACCACAGGATATCAGGTATCATCTGGATCGTGCGTTGTATGAAGCCATACATGGAAGAAAGGGACCGGTCTGGCTGGATATTCCGTTGGATGTACAGGCATCCATGATAGAGGAAACAGCCTTAAGAGGCTGGAAACCAGCAGAAATTTCAGAACAGGAAAAAAATGAAAAAAGAAAACGGCTGGAACAACAGGTAATAGAGACAATCGCACAATTGAATCAGGCACGACGCCCTGTTTTGCTGGCGGGAAATGGTATCCGTCTTTCGGAAGGACGGGACGAATTTGAAAAACTGGTAGAGACTCTGCAGGTTCCGGTTCTTACAACCTGGAATGGAATTGATCTGATAGAAGAAGAACATCCGCTGTTTTTCGGAAGACCTGGTGGAATGGGACAGAGGTATGCAAATTTTGTACAGCAGAATTCCGATTTCTTTTTATCCATTGGTGCGCGGATGAATTTATTGCAGACCGGTTACAATTTTGATGGATTTGCAAGAGCAGCTTATAAAGTGATGGTAGATATTGATGAAAATGAGCTACATAAAATCAATGTCAGACCGCAGCTTGCAATCGAGGCGGATGCAAAAGAATTCATGCAGCTTTTGCTGGAACATAAAGATGAGATTCAGAAAAAAGATTATACGCCGTGGATCAACTATGCAAAAGAGATGAAAGCGAAGTATCCAATTGTCACAGAGAAAGCAAGAACACAAAAAGAGTTGGTTAATACATACGCACTACTGGATACGATTACAGAGCAAATGACCGCAGACGATATTTATGTGTCCGGAAGTTCGGGAACGTGTATTGATGTGTCGATGCAGACATTTCGCGTAAAAAAGGGACAGCGTGTATTTTGTACCAAAGGTCTTGCGTCAATGGGATTTGGTGTGCCTGCAACAATTGGAGCCTGTCTGGCAGGTGACAGAAGAAGAACGGTATGTGTCAATGGAGATGGTGGTTTTCAGATGAATATTCAGGAACTGGAAACAATACACAGATTGAATCTTCCAATCAAGATTTTTGTGTTGAACAATCAGGGATATGCGCAGATTCACGCAACACAGAAAAATATTTTTCAGGGACATTATGTGGCCTGTGATGCGGATTCCCATCTGACACTTTCACCGATATCGGCTGTGGCAGGGGCGTATGGATTAAAAACGGTACAGATTCATTCGAATGAAGAACTGCAGGAACGTGTAAAGGAAACGCTGGATTATGATGGACCGGTGATTTGTGAAGTGATGGTTCCGATTGATTTGAGTGCTTTTCCAAAACAGGTGTCCTATAAGCGATCGGATGGACAGATGGAATCACTTCCACTGGAATATATGAATCCGCCTTTGGAACAGGGAGAGTTTGAACAGGATATGTTGATTCCGTTGTATGAGATGAAGTAGAATGGCGTGTCTATGGGTAGATGTCAGTGAATTACAGATAAATGAGAGAAAGTAAGAGGGTGTCAGATTTTGAATGCAAAGCAAAGATTTATAAAACAATGTAAGGAAAAATTCTATGAATGTTATAAGGAATTAGATGGCAAAGATGTGGTGCTGTTTGCGGCTGGTGGAAGAGCACATATGATGGTTCTGGCATTCAAAGAAATGGGTATAAAGGCAAATATCCGGGCGATTTTGGATAACCATTGCAAAGAAGAAAGGTATATTGAAAAAATACCGGTATATAATGCAAAACGAATTGGAGATTTCTCAGATAGCATATTTATAGTTTGTAGTGATACATACAGACAGAGCATCAGCCAGCAAGTTAAAGCCAGCGGAGGTACACTGTTTGATATTCCGGATTGGGAAGGAATGGTGGAACAGATGCTCACGCTACATGAATATAAAACGAAGGTAGAACATAACATCATTGGAGATATATATGAGTGGATTGGAACAGAATATGCGGAGAACAGAATCCGTGCAGTAGAAGAAAAGCTTTCAGATGAAAAGTCATGTGAAGTTTTTCGAAGACGAATGGAATTTCTGCGGAATGGAGATTTGTATGATTTTATGAAGATTCCGGTTGACCATGATGCATATTTTGACGTAGATGAGATGCATTATACACAGGACGAAGTATTTGTTGACTGTGGAGCTTATATAGGCGACAGTATTGACGGTTATCGAAAACATGTAGGTCAATATCGGAAAATATATGCACTTGAACCAGATGTAGAAAATTGCAAAAAAATTCAGGAGTATGTAGAAAATCAGAAATTGCAAAATATTCAACTGATAAATGCAGCAGTAGGAAAGGAAAATAGAACAGTATCCTTTGATCAGCAAGGTACAGCGGGTTCTTCTGTTAAGGGTGAAGGAAATAATTCTGTAAAGCTGGTTTGCTTGGATGATGTTATAGCAGACCCTGTCACTTTTTTGAAAATGGATATTGAAGGATTTGAGTTGGATGCATTAATGGGTGCAAAAGGATTGATAGAGACATACAAACCGAAATTAGCTATTTGTGTATATCATAAATGTGAAGATCCGGTAAGTATTGTTGAGTATTTAGCACAACTGGTACCAGAATATCAGTTTTATATGCGCCATTATACATATAGTCAGCATGAAACGGTATTGTATGCAGTATAGGATAGAATGAAGATGGAACGTAAAGGGAATGAAATCAAAAAAGTTGTCATGACTGGTGGCAGTGGTCCGATCGGGCTTGCCCTGATCCAGAAATTATTAGAGGAACATGTGGAAGTTTTTTTGTTTCAGAGAGAACATTCTTTTCGATCCGCATTTGTACCGGAGCATGAACATCTACATATCGAGCACTACACACTGGAACAGTTGAAGGACTATGAACCGGAAGAAAATGATTATGATGTATTTTTTCATCTGGGCTGGGCAAATACAGGAAAAACTGTTCGTAATAATATCGAGGAACAGAGTAAAAATGTCCGGTATTCAAGTTATGCAGTAGAGGCAGCACATAAATTCGGATGTCACACATTTATAGGAGTAGGAAGTCAGGCAGAATATGGACGAAAAAAGGAGCCACTTGCCGGGGATATGCTCTGTGAACCGGAAAGTGCTTATGGGATAATGAAGCTATGTTCCTGTTATACCACGAGGATGTTATGTGATAAGTATGGCATGAGGCATATTTGGCCGCGCGTGTTAAGTGGATATGGAAAGTACGATAATGATGGATCGGTTTTGATCGCAAACATTGTCAATAGTCTTCATCATCGTCCTTTGGAATTTTCAAAAGGAGAACAGATATGGGACTTTGTGTATATGGATGATATTGCAAATGCATTATATCTGATTGCGAAAAAGGGAAAGAATCATGCAATATATCCAATTGGCAGCGGAAAAGCAAGACCTTTAAAAGAATACATTAAAATTATGTGTGATCAATTGGGGGAGGATGCCCGAGAAGGTCTCGGGAAGATACCATATAGTCCGGATCAAATCATGCATCTTGAAGCGGACAGCAGCAATCTGATAGCAGATACCGGATGGAAGCCGCAGGTTGAATTTGAGGAAGGCATCAGACGGGTGATCGATTTCCATAAGTCATGGGATGTTTATCAGTGAAATAGATATACATAAGAAAAAGAATGGATCAGGAGGAACATATTTTGAATGAAAATGTAATGGTTTCCGTGCTTATTGCAACATACAATCATGAGAAATATATTCGCAAGGCATTAGAAGGAGCATTGACACAAAGAACAAATTTCAAATATGAAGTAATTGTGCATGATGATGCATCAACAGACCATACAGCCGACATTGTAAGAGAATACGAACAAAAATATCCGGATAAGATGAGGACAATATTTCAAAAAGAAAATCAATTTGGAAAGTGTCATATATCTTCAAAATATCTTTATCCGCAGATTCGGGGAAAATACTTTGCGCTTTTAGATGGAGATGATTATTGGATTAATCCAAATAAGCTTCAGATACAAGTTGATTTTTTAGAAAGTCATAGTGACTATTCTATGTGTATCCATAATGCATATCGATTGAATAATGAAACCGGTAAATTACAATTATTAAATACATTTCCAGCAGATGGAACATATTTGCAGGAACAACAGATATTAACCGGCTTAGGGACAAATTTCCCTGCATGTTCATCATATGTTATGAGAACGGGTCTATTGTGGAAAATGCCGGATTTTTTCTGTCAATCAAATGTTATGGATTATCCATTGCGTCAATACTATGCAAGCATGGGGAAGGTTTATTATTATGCCAAACCCATGTCCGTTTATCGGGTGTCAATTTCTGGATCTTATATGAAGATGGTTGCAGATGATCAGTCATTCTATAATAATTATACACTTGAGATGATACGGTTCTTTGAAGAATTTGATCGTTATACCGAAAAAAAATATCATGAAATTTTAAAACGAAAGATTGACTCGGATTATTATGGATATTGTACATCCATCGAACAAAATGAAGGAATAAAAAAGGCACATGAAAAGGGGTTGGATATCGAACGGGTTACCCAATATTATAAAAAAATTTCTTTCTCATATGTTAGTGAGGATATTATAAAATTGCAGGAAAGATCATCTAAAGTATATATTTATGGGACAAGCCGGCTTGCTATGATTTGTAAAAAACAGTTGGATGCTGCACAAATTCCGTTTGATGGTTACGTGGTTTCGGATGGTCAGATGAAGATCAATAGTATTGAAGATAAAAATGTGTATTATTTAAGCGAGGTTGTATGTGGCCCGAAAGAAAGCACAGGTTTTATTTTAGCAATACAGCCGGTTAATATAGACAGTATTAAACAGGAGTTAGATAAATTTAGAATAACAAATTACTGTGAACCATATGTTATGTAAATTTGAAATAGGATGCAGAAGAGGGAAAAGGATGGACGATAAAATCTTTGTGACACGTTCCACGATGCCACCATATGAAGAATATATAGAAGCAATTAAACCCTTGTGGGACAGTCACTGGTTAACAAATATGGGAACATATCATAAGGAGTTAGAACAGGCATTAAAAGAATATTTGAAAGTACCAGAACTCTCACTTATGGTAAATGGACACATGTCATTAGAAATGGCGATTCAGGCGTTCGGGTTTCCAGAGGGAGCAGAGGTTATTACGACTCCATTTACATTTATATCGACAACCCATGCGATTGTGCGTAATCATTTAAAACCGGTTTTTTGCGATGTAAAGTTATGTGATGGAACAATAGATGAGACAAAAATAGAAGATTTAGTAACAGAGAATACAGTGGCTATCATTCCGGTACATGTGTATGGAAATGTATGTAATATTGAGACAATACAAAAGATCGCGGATAAATACAGATTGAAGGTTATTTATGATGCAGCACATGCGTTTGGAGTGGAATATAAAGGAAAGGGAATCGGAGATTACGGAGATGCCTCGGTATTCAGTTTTCATGCAACGAAAGTGTTTAATACTATTGAAGGCGGTGCAGTCACTTTTTCAGATCATAAGTTATATGAAAAGCTGTATAATTTAAAAAATTTTGGTATTCGTGGAGAAGAATTGGTAACAGATGTGGGGGCAAATGCCAAAATGAATGAGTTTTGTGCAATTATGGGATTATGTAATTTGAAACATATGAAAAAGACATTAATGGAGAGGAAAAAAAAGTATAATTTTTATTGGAATATGTTGAATGGAGTACAGGGAATACGATGCCTATGTGAAAGATCGGACGTGGTACGTAACTATGCATATTTCCCGATTATAGTGGAGGATTCATATGATGAAACAAGAGATGAGCTATATCAAAGACTGAAAAATAATAATATATTTAGCAGAAAATATTTTTTCCCATTAACCTCAGATCAGGCATGTTTTAAAAATAAGTATAAGAATCTTTCATTAGAAAATGCAAGGAAGTTATCAAAGCGGGTGCTTGTTCTTCCCTTTTATGAGGAAATTGAGGAAGAAACACAAAAGAGAATTATGGATTTGATACTGAAAGAGTAATATAGAGGGCATATTGTATGAAAGTTGGAATTATGCAGCCATATTTTTTCCCATATCTGGGATATTGGCAATTAATTAATGCAGTAGATAAGTATGTTGTATATGATGATGTTAATTTCATTAAAGGTGGTTGGATTAGTAGAAATAATATATTGTTAAATGGAAGTAGACATTTAATAACTTTGCCTTTATATAAAGCGTCTTCCTTTAAAAAGATAAATGAAATTGAGATAACAAAAGATCAGGTAGCTTTAATGAAAGTACTAAAGCTGTTGGAAAGCGCATATAAAAGAGCTCCTTATTTTGAGACAGTTATGCCCCTCATAAAAAATTTGATTTTGAATAATAGTAACATTGCAATGCTAAATTATAATTCTATTATAGAGATCAATCAATTTCTGGGAATAAAAACAGAGATTATTTTATCTTCTGAGTTAGAAAAGGATAATGAATTAAAGGGAGAGGATAAGGTTATTCATATTAATAAGATATTAGGATCAGATACATATATAAATGCTATTGGTGGGAAGACTTTATATGGGGAGCAACGGTTTAAGGAGAATGGTTTGGATTTATTTTTCTTAAATATGGGAGATGTCAGATATAAGCAGTTTGGAGAAAATTATGTAAATAATCTATCGATTATTGATGTTTTAATGTTTAATGACGTGAAGAAAATTAATGAGTTTCTTAATACATATAACTTAGACAGAGGAAAGTAAATGAATATTGATGTAAGAAAGAGATTATTGCATAAATTGTTATTAATTCGAGAATTTGAGAATACATTAAGCAGTCATAAAATGCAGAATGACATATATGGAATGGTACATTGTGCTCATGGGCAAGAAGCTATAGCAGTTGGAATCTGTGATGTTCTTGAGCCATTGGATTATATAGTCAGTAATCACAGACCGCATGCACATGCCATAGCAAAGGGTGTGGATGTAAAATATATAATGGCGGAAGTATATGGGAAGGAAACAGGAACAAATGGTGGTAAAGGTGGCTCTATGCATATTATGGATCCATCTAAGGGGATGTTGATTTCAACAGGGATCGTTGGATCAGGTATACCGGTAGCTTGTGGGGTCGCATTTTCAGCGAAATATTATGGAAATAATAAGATTACCTGTGTATTTATGGGAGATGGATCTGCAAATGAGGGTGTATTTTATGAAAGTTTAAATCTGGCAGCAAAATGGAGTCTGCCAATTATTTTTGTAATAGAAGATAATGGTTTGGCAGTTACAACATACACAGATGATACTTCCGCATGTCGGGATTACATACAGTTAGCAAATGCATTTGGAATAGAAGGGAAAAAAATAAATGGCCAGGATGTAGAAGACGTTTATCATTTAGCCGAACGTATTGTGGAAAAGGTCAGAATAGAAAAAAGACCATATCTAATACAGGCAAAAACATATCGATTTCATGAGCATGCAGAGGGAAAATATTATTTGGAAAAAAGAACGCGTTACAGGAATGTGGATAAATTAAATGAAGAGGAGAGGGAACAGTGCCCGATAAAGAGGTATAAAGCGTTGTTAATGGAACAGGGACTTTTATCAGAAGATATGTATTTAAAAATGCAGGCAGATGTTCACGCAGAGGTCAAAGCTGCAATGGAGTTTGCAGTAACATCACCACAGGTAAATTCTAAACATGCGTTTATGGACGTATATGTAGAGGAAAGTTAGAAGATGGAAATAACATATAGAGAAGCTATACAGTATGCATTTTTTGATGAGATGCAGACAAATGAAAATGTTGTATTATTTGGTGAAGATATACAAAAGAATTTATATGGATATTCAGATGGGTTGGTTGATAAATTTGGAGAACGCAGGGTTATAAATATTCCAATTTCGGAAGCTGCTGTACTTGGCGTGGCAAATGGGGCTGCTATGTGTGGAATGAGACCAATTGTTGATCTGACACTGCCAAACTTTATGTGTGTTGCGATGGATCAAATTGTAAATATAATGGCAAAGGTTCATTATATGAGTAATGGTAAGTATAAAGTTCCTGTTACTATATTCGTATCAAGTATGCAGGGAAGTGGGAATGCAGCACAGCATTCGGACAGATTCCATTCATTGTTTAGTGGCATCCCGGGAATAAAGGTAATTACTCCGGCTACACCGCAGGATATGTATTCTATGATGCGAGGAGCTATACAAGATGATAATCCGGTAATATGTTTTGCAGATAGATCTTTATTTTGGCGAAAAGGTGAGGTGGATTGTACCCAAATAGAACTTCCGGGGAAAGCAAAAATGATAAAAACAGGAAAAGATCTGACAGTAATTACTATTTCGAGCTGTTTACAAATGGTAGTTGATAGCCTGCCACAGGTGAAACAGGCTGGATATGATATAGAAATCATAGATGTTCGTACAGTTAATCCTATAGATTATGGCATATTAGAAGAATCCGCTAAAAAAACTGGAAAGGTATTAATTTGTGATACTGCAAATAAAAGAGGAAGTGTTGCATGTGAGATTGCAGTAGAATTGCAGCAACAGGTATTTCCTTTTTTGAAAATGCCGATTCAAATTGTAGCTGGTGAAGATATACCAATGCCATTTGCAAAAGCAATGGAGCAGGAAGTGTTGGTAACTACAGATAAAATTATAAAATATATAAAAAAATTTTGACAAAGGAGTAAGAGTGAAATGTGGGAAAAAAAAGGATTAGTTCATACTTGCGATTTTTATGGAACAGGATATGCACAGGATGCATTTATAGATGTTCTTAATGATGATGTGTGGAGAATATATTTTTCTGCAAGAACAAAAGATGTGGTAAGCTATCCATATTATATTGATGTAGAAGCTGGAAATTTGAAAAAGAAAATATCTATAGCAGAAAAACCATTATTTGTACCTGGAGCAAGGGGGATGTTTGATGATAGTGGAATTACAATGACCTCTATTGTGAAAATTGATGAACATACCAAATTATTATATTATTGTGGCTGGAATAGAAAGGTATCTGTATCCTATTCATTAAGTATAGGGTGTGTAAAAGTTATAGATGATAAGATATACGAAAAAATATCGGATGGACCAATTATGGAACGTTCTATATATGATCCGGTTGCTGTTTCAGCACCAATGGTTATAAAAGATGGGGATATTTTTCATATGTGGTATATTTCATTTACAAGTTGGGATTTGTATGGGGATAAATATGAACCAACGTATGTTGTAAAACATGCTCTATCGAATAATGGATTGGATTGGAAATGTAATGAACATGTTTGCATTGATTCTGAGTACTATGGAGAAGCAATAGGACGACCATGGGTGATTAAGGATAAAGGGATATATAAAATGTGGTTTTCTACAAGGGGGATTGAGAATTATCGAACAAAAGATGGCAGGCATTATATGATAGGATATGCTGAATCTGAAGATGGGGATAATTGGAAGAGACGACCAGATAAGTTTTCACTTGATATATCAGAAGATGGATGGGACAGTGAAATGTTAGAGTATGCATCTGTTTTAAAGAACAATGGGATATATTATATGCTTTACAATGGAAATGCATTTGGAAAGACAGGATTTGGATATGCTATCAAACGAGATGAATAAAAAGAAAACTATATTGGTGTCAGGAGCATCTGGCATTGTTGGATATGGAATATTAAGGTCATTGAGAAAATCAGGCTATCGGTTAATTGGGACAACCATATATGAGAATTCACCGGCAGATTGTTTTTCTGATATTGTGCAGAAAGCACCTTTAACGGTAGACGAAGCGTATCTTCCATGGTTATTAGAGACTATAAAAAAGTATGATATAAATATGATTATTCCTGCGATAGAAGCAGATATGTCTTGTTGGAATCAGAATAGAGAATGCTTAGAACAGACGGGTGTAAAGGTTCTGTTAAATAATCCTGAATTGATAGAATTGTGTCTGGATAAATGGAAGTTTTATGAGAAATTAAAGAAATATAAGCCGCAGTATGCAATAGACACATCTTTAAGTATAGACGGTCAGAGCTTTCCATTATTGTTGAAGCCACGTTGTGGTTTTGGATCAAAAGGTATTGTAAGAGTTCATTCTGAAAGTGAATGTGAACCATTTCTAACTGATATTGGTGAAAAGTTAATGGTTCAGCAGATTGTAGGAACAGATGACGAAGAGTATACAGTGTCAGCCTTTTTTGATGATAATAGTCAGTTATGTGCATCTATTGAAATGAAGCGGAAACTTTCCAAACAAGGATTTACTGAGATTGCATCTGTGATAGAAGATAAGAATATAAATGCTATTTTACAGGAATTAGCTGTTATATTTCGACCGGTCGGACCAACAAATTTCCAGTTTCGAAAACACCAGGGAGAATGGAAATTATTGGAGATAAATCCCAGAATTTCGTCTGCTACATCCATAAGGACGGCTTTTGGATATAATGAGAGTCAGATGTGCATTGATTATTTTATGGATCATAAGAAAATTATACAACCATTGATAAAAACGGGAAAAGCAATCAGATATATGGAGGATTTTATTATCTATGATAGCGATAATTTCTGATGTACATGGAAATTACGAAGCATTGAAAGTTGTTTTAAAAAAGATCGAACAATTAGAGATTAAAAAAATATTTTGTCTCGGGGATGTCGTAGGCTATTATTCACAGGTGAATGAGTGCTGTGATGCGTTACGAGAAAAAAAAGTGAAATGCGTTATGGGAAATCATGACTGGTATATGACATCAGGCAGTCGGTGCTTAAGATCGCAAAGTGTGAATGATTGTTTGGAATATCAGAGAAAAGTTATTACAAAGCAAAACAAAGAGTGGATTAGTAATTTTCCTGTCATTATAAATTATAAGGATATATCCATGGTTCATGGGGGCTGGATAAATCCGATTGATGAGTATATAGAGCCTGCAAACGAGTATTTTGAGAATATTGACGCAAAAATATTTGTGTCAGGACATACACATATTCAGCAATATAAGGAGTTTGAAACAGGGATTTATTGTAATCCTGGTTCAGTAGGACAGCCGCGAGATGGGGATAACAGGGCAGCTTTTGCAACATATGATGGAAAGAAATTTCAATTCTATAGGGAAGCATATGATATTGATACAGTGGGGAAATTGATGGATAAAGTAGGGTTTGGGAAATACTATTATGGATGTTTGATGGATGCATCACGAAGATTACATGAATAAGATAAGAATTTATACAGAAAATGAGATTGTAATTTTGTAAAGGGGATATACCAAATGAAAAAAGTTCAATTACTAGACTGCACACTCCGTGACGGAGCCTACATTGTAGATGCAAAGTTCGGAGTACCCGCAATCAGGGGAATTATAAAAAAATTACAGGATGCAGATGTTGATATTATCGAATGTGGATGGCTGAAAAATACACCACATGAAGAGGGGACATCTTTTTATCATGTGCCAGAGGACTTGGAGCAGTATGTTCAAAAAAGAAGAGAAGATACGACCTATGTGGCAATGATCGATTGGGACAGATATGATTTACAATATCTTCCGCAGAGGGATGGAAAATCACTGGATGCGATTCGTGTTGTATTTCCACATGGGAAACACAAGGAAGGTATTGCAGTAGGAAAAGAAATCGCAAAGAAAGAATATCAGGTGTTTTTCCAGGCTGCGAACACGCTGGCATATTCAGATGAAGAACTCGTGGAACTGGCGGAAGAAATGAACCAGATCAATCCGGTTGCGGTTTCCGTGGTGGACACATTTGGAGCAATGTACCAGGAGGATCTTGAGCGGATCGTACATGTTCTGAATGAAAAATTAAATCCACAGATCAGACTTGGATTTCATTCGCATAATAATCAGCAGCTTTCGTTTGCGCTGACCATGCATTTTGTGGAATTATTGCAGCGCACGGACAGGGGCTGTATTGTAGATGCCAGTCTGTGCGGTATGGGGCGTGGTGCAGGAAATGCAACAACGGAGCTTGTGGCAAATTACCTGAATCTAAAGCAGCACTGTAATTATGACATGAATCAGATTATGGATGCGATTGACATGTACATGCAGTATTTTCAGGAGAACTATACATGGGGGTATTCGACACCGTATTTTATTGCAGGAATGTATTGCTGTCATGTAAATAATATTGCTTATTTATTGAAAAATCATAGAACGAATGCGCTTGATATGCGCAATATCATTGAATCCCTGTCACCGGAAGAACGGAGAAAATATGACTATGATCTGCTGGAGGAAAAATATCTCGAGAATCAGAACCGGATTGTGGATGATGATGCGGTAATGGAACAGTTAGAGCATGCACTGGCAAATCGGGAAGTAGTTCTCATTGCACCGGGTAAAACCAGCAGTACAGACTGGAAGCAGATTACAGAATATATTCAGAAAACCAATGCCATTGTAATCGGAATCAATGCAATCAATCCGAATTATACCTTTGACTATTTGTATCTGATGAATACCGTTCGCTATAATTATGCGAAAGAAGTATATCCAAAACAGTTTGGTGAAGTGCAGAAGATTTTGTTATCCAATATCAAGACGAGCCCGGAAGAAAAAGAACTGATTGTCAATTTTAACCGCGTGATTAAGCGTGGATGGGAGCACTTTGATAATGCGGTAATCAATGCGCTTCGGCTGCTGGACAAGCTTCATGTACAGAAAGTTTCTCTGGCTGGTTTTGATGGATTCAAACACAAGTATAATGAAAGTTATGCAGATGCGGCATTGCCGACGCTCAACCCGGATAATAAATGGGATGAATTAAACGAGGAAATCAATGATATGTTCCAGAATTTTAAGGCTTCTTCTAATATGAAGATTGCTTTTTTGACGGAAAGTATATTTGATCATGGAGAACAGACAATATGAAAGTAATCATTTTAGCAGGAGGTCTTCCAAGTACCCTCATCGAAGAGGACGAAAAGATGCCAAAACCGATGGCAGAGATTGGCGGTCGGCCGATGCTCTGGCACATTATGAAGCAATATGCGCATTATGGATACAATGATTTTATCATTTGCACCGGATACAAAGGAGAAGTGATCAAGGATTACTTCATGAACTTTTATATCTATCAGTCTGACATCACAGTGGATTTGCAGACCAATGAAGTGGAAATACATAGAAAACAGACCGAGGACTGGAAGGTTTCTATTGTGGATACCGGTCTGCAGTCTTCGGTGATGGAGCGTCTGATCATGGTGCGTGAGCTGGCAGGAGATGAGCCGGTTCTGGTGGCTTACGGAGATTGTCTGTCGGACATTGACATACAGGAAATGATAGAAAGTCATCGCAGGCAGCAGTCGCTTGCTACAGTGGCAATTGCACATCCGACCGGTCGAAATGAGATCCTTGCGCTCAATGAGCAGGGCTGTTATATTGGCACAAAGCAGGGGAAAAAGCAGAAACATTCCTGGGTAAATGCCTGCAGTATGGTATTGGAAGCGCGCGCATTTGATTATCTTAAGGAAAATCAGGAAAACCATTTTGCATTGTCGCTTACGGATTGTCTGGCAGCACATGAGCCGGTTCAGACTTATCGCCACGAAGGCTTCTGGTCACCGGTTGAGACAATTCGTGACAAGACATTGATGGAAAACTTATGGGCACAGCATAAAGCACCGTGGAAGGTGTGGGAAGATTAAGCTTCATCATGGAAGATGGAGAAAGAGAGAACCATGGAGGGTAAACAAATGAAGTGGTTGGAATATTATAAAGGGAAAACGGTACTGGTGACAGGACACACCGGTTTTAAGGGAAGCTGGTTGTGTGTGATGCTGGAGATGGCAGGCGCAAAAGTGGTTGGCTATGCGCTGCCACCGGAAAAAGATGCCGTATTATTTGATTGTTCCGGTGCGGCAGCGAGGATGGTTTCTGTAGAGGGAGACATTCGTGACCGGGCACATTTGCAGGAAGTTTTTCATACGTATCAGCCGCAGGTTGTATTTCATCTGGCGGCACAGCCGATTGTGCGGACAAGCTACGAGCAGCCGGTATATACATATGAGACAAATGTCATGGGGACAGTAAATCTGCTGGAATGCGTGCGAAACACCCCGGGGGTACAGTCCGTTTTAAATGTCACTACAGATAAAGTATACGAAAATAAAGAATGGGAGTGGGGGTATCGTGAGAATGATCCGCTGGATGGTTTTGATCCCTATTCCAACAGCAAGTCCTGTTCCGAGCTGGTGACGCACAGTTATAGAAAATCATTTCTGGATGAAAAAGGAATTGCGGTTTCGACGGCAAGAGCAGGAAATGTGATCGGCGGCGGAGATTTTTCCAGGGATCGCATTATTCCGGACTGTGTGAGATCGGCATTGCAGGGGGAAGAAATTATCATCCGGAATCCATACTCAATCCGGCCATTTCAACATGTGCTGGAGCCGTTGGCAGCATATATGCAGATTGCGGCGGCACAGGCGATGGAGCACGAAAAAGCAGGATATTACAATGTGGGACCAAAAGAGGCTGACTGTGTCACGGTAGGCGCGTTGGCAGATTTATTCTGCAGGGCATGGGGGCATGATCTGAAATGGAAAAATGTTTGTGAAGACGGACCACATGAGGCAAAATTTCTGAAACTGGACTGCTCACATATCAAGTATGCATTGGGCTGGAAACCGTGCTGGGATATCCGCACGGCAATCGAAAAAACCGTGGAATGGACGCGGGTATATGCAGCGCATGGGGATATCCGCGCATGCATGGAGACACAGATCAACGAGTTTTTAGAGATGACCAGTGAAAAAGGGCAGATGTGATATGAAAGTAGTGATTTTAGCAGGGGGCAGGGGCACTCGCATCAGCGAGGAATCCCGGCTGCGTCCAAAGCCGATGGTGGAGATTGGCGGGAAACCGATTTTGTGGCATATTATGCGGCAGTATGCCTCTTATGGATTTAACGAATTTATCATATGCTGTGGGTACAAAGGGCATATGATCAAGGAATACTTTGTCAATTATTATCAGAATAACAGCCAGTTGGAAATTCGCCTGAAGGATCAGCAGGTACAGGTTTTAAAAAAGAACAGTGAGCCATGGAAAGTGACCATGGTGGATACCGGGCTGGAAACACTTACCGCGGGGCGTATTTTAAAGGTGCGCGATTATATCGGTGGGGAACCGTTTCTTCTGACTTATGGCGATGGGGTGTCAGATGTAAACATCCGGGAGCTTATCGCATTTCACAAAAAGCAGGGAAAGACGGTGACGATTTCCACAACACAGCCGGAAGGGCGTTTCGGAGCATTGCGTCTGGACGATACCGGCAGTCAGGTGCTCGGTTTTAAAGAAAAGGCACGCGCGGATCAGGCGTGGGTGAATATCGGATTTATGGTGATGGAGCCATCGGTGTATCCGTATCTGGGTGATGGAAGTACCATGTTAGAGACGTTGCCGTTTGAACGGCTTGCCGCAGATGGGCAGATGGCGGCATATAAGCATATGGGCTTCTGGTCTCCGATGGATAACATTCATGATCGGGAATATTTACAGAAGCTTTGGGACAGTGGAAACGCACCATGGAAGGTGTAACTGCCACGAACGGAAAGGAAAAAGTGATGTTTGAACATAAAACAGAGGAAGAAGCACGGAAAGAGATTCTTTCCATGGTAGAAGGATATTATCGGGCGTTTCATGCGAAAAAAGAAGACTTTAAGGAAGGAAACCGCATTTCGTATGCTGCCCGGGTATACGATCAGGATGAGATGTGTAATCTTGTGGACAGTGCGTTGGAATTCTGGTTGACTTCCGGCAGATATACAGAACAGTTTGAAAAGGAACTTGCGGATTATATTGGTGTGCGTTTTTGTTCGCTTGTCAATTCCGGTTCTTCGGCAAATCTGCTGGCGTTTATGGCACTGACTTCTCCACTTCTGGGAGAGCGGCGTGTGAAGCGTGGGGATGAAATCATCACGGTTGCGGCAGGGTTTCCGACCACGGTTACTCCATATCTGCAATATGGTGCAGTTCCGGTTTTTTTGGATCTGACGATTCCACAGTATAATCTGGATGTAAGCCAGTTGGAAGAGGCATTGAGTGAGAAGACAAAGGCAGTTATGATTGCACATACGCTTGGAAATCCGTTTGACCTGAAAGCAATCCGTTCGTTCTGCGATGCACATGGGCTCTGGCTGATAGAGGACAACTGCGATGCCCTTGGAAGTGAGTATTGCATGGATGGGGCATGGAAAAAGACGGGAAGTATCGGTGATATTGGTACGTCGAGTTTTTACCCGCCACATCACATGACGATGGGCGAAGGCGGTGCAGTTTATACTGACAATCCTTTGTTGCATAAGATTATCCGTTCCCTGCGTGACTGGGGCCGGGACTGTATGTGTCCGTCCGGAAGGGACAATCTGTGTGGTCATCGTTTTGATAAACAGTACGGAGAGCTTCCGCTGGGATATGATCACAAGTATGTATACTCTCATTTTGGCTATAATTTAAAGGCAACGGATCTGCAGGCTGCGATCGGATGTGCACAGCTTAAGAAACTGCCACAGTTTGTAGAGCACCGGCGGGAAAATTTTGAGCGGTTGAAAGCACAGTTATCAGCCGTAGAGGACCAACTGATTCTGCCGGAAGCTTGTCCAAACTCAAAACCGTCGTGGTTTGGCTTCCTCATTACCTGCCGTGAGGGTGTGGATAAAAATCATGTGGTACAGTATCTGGAATCCCATGGTGTGCAGACACGTATGCTGTTTTCCGGAAATCTGATCAAGCAGCCTTGTTTTGATGAGATGCGTAAGAGCCATGAAGGTTATCGTGTGGTCGGGGATCTGCACGTGACGGATCATATTATGGAGAACAGTTTCTGGATCGGAGTGTATCCGGGGATGACGGATGCGAAGCTGGATTATATGGCGAAGGTGCTGTGTTCTGCTGTGCAGGAGTAAGAAAGAAGTATCAGAAACATATTGCATATTTAGTTTGATATGCTATAATTGGGGTTACAAATTATTGAGTACGAAGGGGATAATAATGGAATGGGAAAGCTACTGGGATAATTTGATAGAGAAGAAGAAGCTGAGACCACGACTTGATGAACTTGATGAACTTGATAAAGCAAGGTGCAACCCTTATACAACGGAACAGATTTGTCACAAGATCTATGATGATTATTACAGGATATGGAGGCCGAAGTGGAAGCAGGTGCGCGACCATTTTTTGGAATTAGTTGAACAGTTTCAAGGAGTACATCTTCAGACGAGCAGAATAAAGACGTTGGATAGTCTGCTTGTTAAAGTAATCTGTAAAAGACATGAACATCTTGGAGATCCGGACAGTTTATATTTCAAGATTGATGGAGAAAATTATCGGGAAATCATTACAGATTTGATAGGAATGCGTCTGATTATTAATTATCGTGGCAAATGGGAAATGATTCATAATGAGATTGTTCAGCATTTTCCATATGTGGAGGAGAAATTGTATGATGAGTACGATTTGATTCCAATGGATAAACTGGATAAGAATGCTTTAGTACAGATTCCAACGATATATTATGCACAGGGAGATAACATAGAGCCTTATCGTAAATACCATATTGTTCCCAAATTGCATAATATGGGATATCGGAGCATTCATTATACCGTCTGCTTTGAGTCTGTGTACATTGAAATTCAGGTGCGAACGATCTATGATGAAGCATGGAGTGATTGTGACCATAATTATGTATACAAGCAGGATGAAAATAAAAGCCATTCCGCATTAGAGCAGGTCTCTCAAATATTGTGTCAGATGACAAATATATCCAATGATCTTGGGGAGCATATGAGACAGATTTTTGAGGGTGAAACGATAATAGATCAGCACGACGGGACATGGAAGACATCGCAGGAAGGGCTTGATATATTTGATAATGCTCTGGATAGAATAGGAAAGACTTATGAGCAACTGGAGAGTTTCAGAAAAAAATTGAAGGCATAGCCAAAGGAGCGTGTGATGGTAAAGAAAAATTCAAATGGATACAGATATGCACAGATCTTTTTAAAACGAATCAGGAACCTCGAACTAAAAAAGGATTATCGGACGAACCATGGGGAAGAATTTACCGGAGGAATGGAAGACAAATATGGAGATAAGTTTAAGACATATATGGGATGCTGTACTACGGTATTGATGGATGAGAGATTAAAAAGTTCGGTAAAGAGAGGATATTATGGCTAAGGAGAATGAATTACCTGATAGTTACGAATATATATTGGATAAATTTGGAGAAGAAAAGCTTTTATCAAGATACACATGGCTTTATGATCTAATGGAAAATTTCCTGCGTATAAAAAATTATGAAGATAATGTGATTATATCCAGTGATATTTTAAATCATGTTGTGATTGATTATTTTGTCGATATTGATCGACTGAAATTATTTCAGAATATTGAGAAGACACATGAGTCAAAAATTTATGCATATTCAGCATATTGGCTTTTGCGGCATAAACCTATGCAGGTGGTTGTGACAGATCAAGGTGAAAAATATGCTTTTGTAAATGAAGAATTTGTGAGTGATTTGATACGGAGTTATCTATTTTCAGATCCGGATAATATTCCTGTTTTAAATAATAAGAAGGATGTCGTAGATAATTTTGTAGGTACACTTTTGTATTATTTTAAGTATCGTGAATATTCAGCCAAAAATATTGAGATTATGTTATTGGCATTTGAGGCGGGCAGGGGATATCAGTATTCCGTGGATCATCAATAATAGTTCAAATAAGCTGTGGATAGTGTGCTATTCATGGCTTATTATTTTATGATTTGCAAGATGAGCGTAATTTTAGTGAGAGGGGAAATCAGATGAAACCACAAATCATTCTCGCCGGCTCCGGTGGCTGCATGCGTGAACTCGCATGGCAGATGCCGGACTGGCAGATTTCAGGATATGTAGACGTAACACCACCGGAGCATCCCGTCACAGTGGGAGACCGAACCATTCCTTATCTCGGAAATGATGACTTTCTGTTGCAACAGACCGAAGATATTAACGTTGCAATTGCAGTAGGAGACCCAGCGCTTCGCCAAAAGATTGCGCAGAAATTACGGAAGAATCCCCACATTCATTTTCCGAACATCATTCTCCACGGAGCAGAGGTCTGTTCAGACGTAAAACTGGGCCAGGGCTGTATCATCAGCATGGATGCAAGAGTATCCACCAATGTCCGGATGGGAGATTTTGTATTTTTAAATATCGGAGCATTGGTTTGCCACGATGGCAGACTGGGAGATTTTGTCACGCTGGCACCGGATGTGAAGTTGGCAGGTGCGGTACACATCGGAAGACACTGTGACATTGGCCTTGGCACAAAGGTGATTCAGGGGATCACGATTGCGGATCATGTGCGTACCGGTGCAGGAGCCGTTGTTGTGCGGGATGTGGAGGAAGCAGGTACGGTTGTTGGTGTTCCGGCGCGAAAGATAAAACAGCATTAGAAAAGAGGTACAAAACATGCACACAACAATCATCGCAGAAGCAGGCGTCAACCACAACGGCAGCATGACACTTGCGAAGCAAATGGTAGAAAAAGCAAAACAGGCAGGAGCCGATTATGTAAAATTCCAGACGTTTGTTCCGGAAAAGCTGGTCTCCCGTTTTGCCCAGAAAGCAGAATATCAGAAGAAAACGACCGGAGCGGCAGAGTCGCAGCTTCAGATGTTACAGAAGCTGGCATTGACGCAGGAGGATTTTATAAAACTGCAGGCGTACTGTAAAACGGTCGGGATCGGTTTTTTGTCCACACCGTTTGATCTGGAAAGTATCGCATTTTTGGAAAAGCTGGATATGGATTTCTGGAAGCTTCCTTCGGGTGAAATCACAAATCTGCCATATCTGGAAGCGATCGGTCGCACCGGAAGAGATATTGTTATGTCTACCGGTATGTGTAATATGCAGGAAATTCAGGATGCAATTTCCGTTTTGGAGAAAAGTGGAGCAGGGAGGATTACCGTGCTGCATTGCAATACGGAATATCCGACAGCTTACACGGATGTAAACCTGCTTGCCATGCAGCAGATGCGTGAGATATTACAGAAACCGGTCGGATACTCAGATCATACGATTGGCATTGAAGTACCAATCGCTGCAGTTGCTTTGGGGGCAACGGTCATCGAGAAACATTTTACGCTGGACAAGCAGATGGAGGGGCCGGATCACCGGGCAAGTCTTGAGCCGCAGGAACTGGCACAGATGGTAACCGCAATCCGGAACATTGAGCAGAGTCTTGGAGATGGAAAGAAAAAGCGCACAGCATCGGAAGAAAAAAACTGCGCAGTTGCAAGAAAAAGCATTGTTGCAAAATGTGCGATCACAAAAGGGGACTATTTTACAGAGGAAAACTTAACCGTGAAACGACCGGGCACAGGGATCAGTCCGATGAAATGGTACGAAGTTCTCGGAACACAGGCCACGCGGGATTATGAGGCAGATGAACTGATATGAAAAAGATAGCGATTGCAACAGCCACACGGGCGGAATATGGAATTTTGCATCCGCTGATCGTCCGGCTGATGGAAGAAAAAGAGTTTGATGTACAGCTTCTTGTAACTGGGACACATCTGGAAGAACGGTTTGGGTATACGGTAAAAGAAATTGAAAAAGACGGAATTCCAATTGCGCGAAAAATTCCGATTCTTACCGAGGACAATTCACCATATGGAATTTCCGTAACTATAGCGCAAGCCATTACCGGATTTGCAGATTATTTTAAAAGTGAGCAGCTGGATCTGTTTCTGGTGCTGGGAGACCGCACAGAAATTCTCGGTATGTGTGCGGCTGCGTTAAACGAACACATTCCGATTGCACATCTGCATGGTGGTGAATTGACGGAAGGCGCCGTGGATGACTGTATCCGGCATGCGGTGACAAAGATGAGTTATCTGCATTTCCCGGCAACGGAAGTGTACCGCAGGCGGATCATCCAGATGGGAGAGGCACCGGAGCGTGTATACAATGTAGGTGCGCTTGGCGTAGAAAATATTTTAAGTGTTCCGATGTTGTCGGAAGATGAAATTCGAAAGGATGTGGACATTCCGGCAGGCATGCCCTATGCGGTTGTGACGTTTCATCCGGTGACGATGCAGCCGGGCGAAGCAGAAAAACAGGTGCGGGAACTGATCTCTGCAATGCGTGAAGAAAAACAGTATTTTTATCTGGTGACCAAAGCAAATGCTGACGCAGGCGGGGCACAGGTAAGTGCATGGCTTGCAGAGGCACAGAGGGAACTTGCCAATATGAAACTGGTCAGTTCACTCGGGATGAAGCGTTATCTGAGTGCCGTAAAGTATGCGGCGTTTGTGCTTGGCAATTCCTCCAGTGGAATCATCGAAGCACCTGCGCTTGGCACACCGACCGTAAATATCGGAGACCGGCAGAAGGGGCGTCTGATGGCAGAAACGGTAATCGGATGTATGCCGGAGGCCGGGGCAATTCAGGCGGCAATCCGGCAGACAGAACAAATGCCACACCGGCCTTCGTTTTTATACGGAGATGGAAAGACATCGGAAAAAATTGTAAAGATACTGAAAAAATTTTTCCAGACGGATTACCGGCACTGGAAAAAAACATTTTATGATATGGAGTGCAAATGAAACATCTGGCAGTAATTACCGCACGCAGCGGTTCAAAAGGATTAAAAGACAAAAATATTAAATTACTCGAAGGGAAACCGCTTCTGGTCTACTCCGTCGAGGCAGCCAAACAGTCTGGAAAATTTGACTGCATTCATGTCTCGACCGACAGCGAAAAATATGCACAGATTGCGCGGGAGCATGGAGCGGATGTGCCGTTTTTGCGTGACGCGGCACTTGCCACGGACACTGCCGGGACCTGGGATGTGTTAAGAGCAGTTGTGAAGCAGTATGCCGCAATCGGGAGGCAGTTTGACACCATCACTCTGTTGCAGCCGACCTCCCCGCTTCGCGATGCGGCAGATATCAAAAAGGCATTTGAGATTTTTGAAGAGAAAACCGCACAGTCGGTGGTCAGTGTATGTGAAGCAGAACATGCACCACTGCTTTGCAATACATTAAAAGAAGATCAGTCCATGTGTGGATTTGTTGATTTACAGAAAGTTGGCCGGCGGCAGGATATGGGAACCTATTACCGGCTGAACGGTGCCATTTATCTGCAGACCACGGAGCTTCTGATGAGTCAGGGAGATCTGTACGGAGAACATTCCTATGCCTGCGTGATGAGTCAGGAACATTCCATCGACATCGACACTGCACTGGATTTTAGGATCGCGGAGACAATTATGAGGGCATCCTCTTAACATTTTTTCACACTGGTCGATATATATAACAGGTCTATCATGGAAGATAGAAAAAGAGAACGTTTTCTTGGAGAAAACGAAAGAAGAAACATGGAGGTTCCCATATGAAGACAGAGCAGTTAGCGTTATTTTTAATATCCCCGGACAGTACGGTTGTGGAAGCGATGCAGCGCATCGACCGTAATGCCAGGGGTATTTTATTTGTGACCAATGAGCAGCAGAAACTGCTTGGTGTTGTCACGGATGGAGATATCCGTCGCTGGCTGATCCGCACGGGAGAACTGAAAGCTCCGGTATCCGGTCTGATGAATACCGAACCTAAGAAAATTTCCAGGAAAGAGCATGCAAAAGCACATGAGTTTATGGTGCAGCATTCCATCACGGCGCTTCCGGTTGTCACCACAAAAGGCGTGGTTTCTGACATTTTGTTCCGGGATGAGCAGGTGGCAAAAAAGAAAAAGGCGCAGGGGATTTTAAAAGAGGTTCCGGTTGTGATTATGGCGGGCGGAAAAGGAACACGTTTATATCCGTATACCAAAATTCTACCGAAACCGCTGATCCCGATTGGAGATATCCCGATCATGGAGCGGATCATCGGAAAATTCTGTGAGTTTGGAACGACACAGTTTTATGCGACAGTCAATTACCGCAAAAATATGATTCGCTCCTATTTCTCCGAGATTTCAAAAAACTATTCTCTTGAATATGTCGAGGAGGATAAACCACTTGGAACAGCGGGAAGTTTACAGTTGATCAAAGAGGAGTTTTCCCGGCCGTTTATTGTGACCAACTGCGATATTTTAATTCATGCGGATTATGAAGACATTTACCGTTATCATCAGGAGGCTGGAAACGAGCTTACGATCGTCACGGCACTCAAAAACATTGAGGTTCCCTACGGCGTGATCCATTCCAGTGAAAACGGTGCGGTGCAGTCGATGGAGGAAAAGCCGAAGCTTTCGTATTTTGTGAACACCGGTATGTATATCTTAAATCCGGAACTCAAAAAAGAGATTCCGGAGGATACATTTTTTCATATGACCGATCTGGCAGACAAGCTTCTGGCAGAACACCGCCACGTGGGAATGTATCCGATCAGTGAGGATTCCTTCCTGGATATGGGCGAGTTTGAGGAAATGCACCGTATGGAAGAAAAGCTAAATTTAAAATCAGAGTAACGATTCAGAAAGGACATAAAAGAGCAATGAAAAAAGTATTGGTAACCGGAGCAGACGGTTTTATCGGAAGCCATCTGACCGAGAGCCTTCTGGAAAAAGGCTATGACGTAAAAGCATTTGTATATTACAATTCTTTCAACAACTGGGGCTGGCTGGATACACTGCCAAAGGAAAAACTTGACCAGATTGAAATTTTTGCCGGGGATGTGCGGGATCCGAACGGTGTGCGCACTGCGATGAAGGGTGTGGATCAGGTCTTTCATCTGGCAGCATTGATTGCGATTCCGTTCAGTTATCATTCGCCGGATTCCTATGTGGATACAAACATCAAGGGAACGTTAAATGTGCTGCAGGCGGCACGCGATCTTGGTACGGAAAAAATCATGGTGACATCGACTTCGGAAGTATATGGCACCGCACAATATGTCCCGATTGACGAAAAGCATCCATTTCAGGGACAGTCTCCGTATTCCGCGACAAAAATCGGAGCAGATCGTCTGGCAGAAAGCTTTTACCGCAGCTTTAATCTTCCGGTTGCAATTGTCCGTCCGTTCAATACTTATGGTCCAAGACAGTCTGCGCGTGCAGTGATTCCAACGATTATTTCACAGCTTCTGGCAGGAAAAGAGGAGATTAAACTTGGTTCCCTGACACCAACGCGCGATTTTAACTACGTAAAAGATACCGCGGCAGGCTTTATTGCAATCGCAGAGTCAGACAAGACAATTGGGCAGGAAATCAATATTGCTACCCAACAGGAGATTTCGATCGGAGATCTGGCACAGGAGATTATTTCCCAGGTCAATCCGAATGCACATATTGTGTGTGACGAGCAGCGCCTTCGACCGGAAAAGAGTGAGGTCAACCGTTTGCTCGGCTGCAACGCAAAAATCAAGGAGCTGACCGACTGGAAGCAGCAGTATACATTCGAGCAGGGAATTGCAGAGACGATTGCATGGATTCGTCAGCATATGGATGCATATAAGACAGACATTTATAATGTGTAAGTTGTAATTTTAAGAAAAGAGGGAGCAAAATGGGACGATTTGTACCTTTATCGATTCCGAATTTTGAGGGAAATGAGCGAAAATATGTAGATGATGCACTAGATCAGGGATGGGTTTCCACCGGTGGTGCATACATCACAGAGCTGGAAGAAAAACTGGCAGAGTTTTTACAGGTGGAGAAAACAGCGGCAGTGCAGAGCGGAACTTCGGCTCTTCATCTGTCTTTGATTGCCTGTGGGGTACAGCCGGGGGATATGGTGATTGTTCCTACGCTTACCTTTATCGCGGCGGTCAATCCGGTGCGTTATCAGTTTGCGGAGCCGGTGTTTATGGACTGTGATGACAGTTTGTGCATGGACCCGCTGAAGCTGCGTCGTTTCTGCGAAAATGAGTGTGTGACAGAGGACGGACAGTTAAAGCACAAAGCGACCGGAAAAACCGTAAAAGCCATCGTAGTTGTGCATGTGTTTGGAAATATGGCAGATATGGAAGCCATCATGGATATCGCACAGGAGTTTCACCTGAAAGTGATCGAGGATGCAACGGAAGCGCTCGGCACACAGTACACGAAGGGGCGTTATGCCGGAAAATTTGCCGGAACGATCGGTGATTTCGGCGCATACTCCTTTAACGGAAACAAGATTATTACAACCGGTGGCGGCGGTGCCGTGACAGCGAAAGATCCGGCGGAAGTGGAGCATCTGAAATATCTTTCTACACAGGCAAAGGATGATCCGCATTTTTATATTCACAACGAAGTGGGCTACAATTACCGCATGACGAATTTACAGGCGGCACTTGGTGTGGCACAGATGGAGGAACTTTCGGAATTTATCCACCGCAAACAGAAAAATTATCGATTGTATCAACAATTGCTGCAGGAGTTTTCAGGTGGAACACTGCTTTCGTTTCGTGAGGGGACTTCCTCGAACCAGTGGTTTTATTCTCTGAAGCTGGATATGGAAAAACTGCAGGGAAAAAATATGAGAGATGTGATTACGACGCTTCAGGAGCGCGGTGTGCAGACCCGGGCGATCTGGGGACTGATTCATGAGCAGCTTCCGTATCAGAATGCAATTGCTTATGAGATGGAAAAAGCACCGTACTATAGCAGTTGTATTTTAAATATTCCAAGCAGCACACAGATCACAGATGATGATATTGGCTTTGTGGTGGAACAAATAAAAGTGGTATTTAAATCTGGAATTTGAACAGATAAGGTGACACTCACAAGTATTTGTTCGGGTCAATAAGCTGTGTATAGGGTATTTTATAAAACAATAAATGTTATTTACAAAAATTCTCCTTTAGAAGTATAATAGAAATACGCCTACAGGAGGATTTTTTATTGAAAAAGCAATTTGTTAAGGCAATGCTTCTGGTCGGAATTAATTACAGGAAAGCCGAAAAAACTTATACCTGCAGGATAGAAACGGAGACAATAAACAAATGAATCAGTATATATTTACCCCAACCGGATTTTATCCGGACACACAGGAAAAAGAAATTTTGGAGAGTCGCTACGAAACCTTATATCACATGGGATTTTCCAGACGGTCAAAAGAAATGTCTTCATCGGAGTTGTTTTTATATGAACTGTCAGAGGCATTTTTCCAGTGTCTTACAGAAATGCCGGAACTGGAGCTGACAAGAGAAGCGACACATGTGGTGCCGGATGAGGAACATCTCGAGCATCTGCTTTCGTCAGTTCCTTATGCGATCGGGGCAGAATATATTGACCGTAAGTGGATTGCCGGCGTGTTTTCGCAGCTGGAGCAGATTTTTCAGCGGGAAATTTCAGGCTATAAAGGCAGTGTGGAATTGTATCTCACAGAGCAGAACCAGAAGCTGCATGTACCGGAGAGGATCTTTCTGCATCTGGTAGAAAATAAAGATGGCGAAGATCCGTTTGTTTTTATGGCAACCTATGCTTCGCTCGGAGAGGATCATGCCGTGCATCATATGCCGCTGAAATACGCGCTGACCGAATACCAGGATGACAGAGATAAGCTGCTGGCATTGTTGTCCTGCCTGAACCGTGCGGCAGAGGTATCGGATCTGATTGCAGAACTGGTAGAAAGTGGGGAGATGTTCCATGTTCTGCGTTTTACAGGGAAAGAGGCATATCAGTTTCTGCGTGATGTGGAAAAAATCGAACAAACCGGGATTCTCTGTCGGATTCCGAACTGGTGGAGAAAGAAAGCAATGGAGTGTTCGGTAGAAATCCGGCTGGGCGAAAAGAAACCGGCCATGGTTGGTTTCGATGCACTTGTTTCGATGCAGCCGCAATTGTGTGTGGACGGAGAGGCACTTACAAAAAAAGATGTGGAGCTTCTGCTGGCGCAGACGGAGGGGCTGGCATTTCTCAAAGGCAAGTGGGTAGAGGTAAATCATAAAAAACTGCGGGAACTTCTGAAACGTATGGATGGCATGGACACCAGCATCACACTGAGGGAAGCTTTGCAGATGGAAATTGGAAACGGGAAAAAAGTTTCCGCAGATGTAGGAGCGCTTGTGACCAACGGGGCATGGCTTTCCAAAATGTTGCGCAACTTGCGAAAACCATCCGGTATCCGTTCGGCAGCAGTGCCGAAAACCGTTCATGCAACGCTTCGTCCATATCAGAAGGATGGTTATACATGGCTGAATTATATGCAGAAACTGGGATTTGGTGCATGTCTGGCAGACGATATGGGACTTGGAAAAACGCTTCAGGTTCTGTGCTATCTGGAAAAAATGAGAAAATCAGACAAAGGCGCAAAAACGCTTCTGGTCGTTCCGGCATCCCTGATCGGAAACTGGCAGAAGGAGGCAGCAAAGTTTGTCCCGGATATGACGCTTCAGGTTATTCACGGAAAGACATCTGCGCAGCTTGCACAGGAATTTGATGCAGGGTCTGCATTCCTTACGATAACGACATATGGCATGGTTTCCCGCATCAAGGCATTTCAGGAAACGATGTGGGACTGTGTGATTCTCGATGAGGCACAGGCAATCAAAAATCCGGGCACGAAACAGACACGCGAAATCAAAAAACTGCAGGCACAGATGCGGATTGCCATGACGGGTACGCCAATTGAAAATGACCTGACCAATTTATGGTCGTTGTTTGATTTTATAGATCATGGTCTGCTTGGTACATCCAAAGAGTTCCATGAGTTTACGAAAGGACTGGAAGAAAATCCACAGGGATATGCAAAATTAAAGTCCATGATTACCCCGTTTATGCTCCGTCGTGTCAAGACGGACAAGACCGTTATTGCAGATCTTCCGGAAAAGGTGGAAATGACGGATTTTGCACAGCTGACCAGAAAACAGACCATTTTGTACCGCAAGGTGGTTTCGGATATGGAGCAGAAAGTCCGGCAGATGGAGGCAGAACACAGCATTTCCCAGTTTGCCAAAAAGGGGATTGTGCTTACGGCAATCATGAAGTTAAAACAGATCTGCAACCATCCGGACCAGTATCTGGGACAGGATGTTTATACACCATCAGAGAGTGGAAAATTTCAGCTTTTGAAAGAAATCTGTGAGACAATCTATGAAAAGCGTGAGCGAGTGCTGGTTTTTACGCAGTTTAAGGAGATTGCGGACGATCTGGCAGCGTATCTGGAGAACGTTTTTCATGCTAAGGGCTATGTGCTGCACGGAGGAACACCGGTGGCGAAGCGGACGGAAATTGTGGATGCCTTTCAGGGAGAAGCCTATGTACCGTTTATTGTGCTGTCGGTAAAGGCAGCCGGAACCGGACTGAACCTGACGAAAGCAAACCATGTCATTCATTTTGACCGCTGGTGGAATCCGGCAGTAGAAAATCAGGCAACGGACCGGGCATTCCGGATCGGGCAGAAAAAAGATGTGATCGTACATAAATTTGTCTCTCAGGGAACGATTGAGGAAAAAATAGATGCGATGCTGGAATCGAAAAAGGAACTGGCGGAAAACGTAATCGGAAGCGGCTCCGAAAAGTGGATTACGGAGTTAAGTAACGAAGAATTGTTCTCATTATTGCGATTGGAGTAAACGGTATGCGAAGATATTGGGAAATTGATCAGACATTTGCCCAGCCGAGTGAATCTCTGTTAAAGAAAAATTTAAAAGAGAGCGTGAAAAAGCAAAAAGAAAAGGGAAATAAGCTGGAGCCGGTTGTTATTTCCGGCAGGACAATTGCAAAAAGCTGGTGGGGAAAAGCCTGGTGTGACAATCTGGAGCGCTATGCAGATTTTGCGAGCCGGTTGGAGCGCGGGAAGCGCTATGTGCGGACCGGAACGGTAATCGACCTGAAAATCCAGAAAGGAAAAATCATTGCAAGAGTGCAGGGAACCAGAAAAACTCCCTACCGTGTGGAAATCCGTATCAGCCCGCTCACAGAGAAAAAGTGTGAGGCAATTCTTGACCGGTGCGGTAAGATTGAGACTCTGGAACGATTACTGTCCGGTGATTTCCCGGATGAGATGAAAGAACTGTTTCAGGGAGAGGATGGTCTTTTTCCACAGCCAAGTGAGATCGGTTTTCAGTGCAGCTGTCCGGACTGGGCACTGATGTGCAAACATGTGGCAGCAGCACTTTACGGTGTGGGGGCACGGCTTGACACAAATCCGGCATTGTTTTTTGAATTGCGTGGAATCGAGATCGGCCGGTTTGTGGATGTGGCACTTGCCAATCGTGTGGAACGGATGCTTGAGAATGCGCAGAAACCAAGCGCAAGAATTATGGATGATGAAGAGGCGGCACAGAAACTGTTTGGCGTGTTTGGGAGGGCATAACAAGGGATACTACACCAGCATCCCAAGCGTTCCCGCCACAATCAGCACCAGTCCCCCGGCTTCTTTTTTTCCCAGTTTCTCATGAAATACAAGATAAGAAAACAGAATGGTAACCAGAATACTCAGCTTGTCGATCGGCACAACGACACTTGCCAGACCATCCTGCAATGCACGGTAATAGCACAGCCAGGAAGCACCGGTGGCAAGTCCGGACAGGCAGATAAAGCCAAGTTCTTTGTGATCAATCGTGCGTACACAGTCCTGCTTTTTGGTGACAAACACGACGATCCATGCCATGATCAGTACAACAATGGTACGGATGGCAGTTCCGAGATTGGAATCGATGTTTTCAATGCCGACTTTTCCCAGAATAGAAGTCAGACTGGCAAAGACGGCAGAGCCAAGCGCGTAGAAGAACCAGCTCCAGCCTTTTTTCCCGGAATTCTCAGAAGAGGTTTCCTTTTTCGTGATCATCAGGTAGGTTCCCACGCCGATCAGCACCACGCACAGAAGTTTCAGTGGGCTGATGCTCTCATGCAGGAAGAGAAAAGCGAGAAGAATGGAGAGGATGGCACTCGATTTATCGACCGGGACCACCTTATCTACATCTCCGATCTGCAGTGCACGGAAGTAGCACAGCCAGGAAGCACCGGTGGCAAGTCCGGACAGGATCAGAAATGTCCAGGTTTTGGCAGAAACACTTTCGATGCCGTGTTGTGCCCCGACCAGAAATACCATGATCCATGAAAAAATAAGTACAATAATGGTACGGATCGCCGTAGCTGCATTGGAATCGGTATTTTTGATACCGCATTTCGCCAGTATGGAAGTCAGTCCGGCGAACAGAGCTGACCCAAATGCAAATAGAATCCACATATGCAATTTCCTCCATGGGACAAGCGTAAAATGTTTTGGAGCATTTGTCAAAACTTTTTTCTTGTGATATGATAATTTTATCTTTTTCAGAGGTGACAGAATGTTTGAAAAAAAACAGATCATATACAGTGAAACACAGGGAGTCTGTCAGGTAGAAAATATTGTTTCGCTTTCCGCATCACGCAGGGAACGAAAAATTCCGTACTATGTGCTGCGCCCGGTATTCGACAAATCAAGGGTATCTTATATTCCGGTAGAAAACCATCAGGTAAAACTGCGGGAATTGTTTACCAGGGAAGAGGCAGAGGCACTTCAGGGAACGGAAGAAATGAAAAAAGATGAAAAACTGAGACAGGCCGTGGAGTATGTATTAGGAAAAAAGGAGGGATAGGATGGCACAGCAGCAGCCACAGCAGGCAATACATAAATTTGTACTTGGAAATAAAGAACTTGAAGGAAAGACAGCGGAATTCCAGTATGACAAAGGCTGGTACAGCATTACCGATATTGTAGGCGAAGAACGCAGCGTAATTTACAAATCCCGCAATGCGCAGGAAGCCTATATGAAATGGAACGTATATATCGGCCGCAAAAAAGAACGGACAGCGTCCGGCCGAAACAGTGACGCAGAGCATGGAAACCGTGCGGAAGGGAACCGGGCATATGACGCACGGGACCGTCGGAACCGTGATTCCCGTGAAAAGCGCGATATGACCGATCGCCGCGGAAATAATAATCGTGGCCGGCATGAAAGATAAGTCGATACAAAAACAGCGCCTTTGTCGATTTGACAGGGCGCTGTTTTTATGAAACGGAGAGCATGGGATTCGAACCCACGTTGCGTCTATTCGACGCAAACCGCATTTCGAGTGCGGCACCTTCGACCTCTCGGACAACTCTCCCTTGAAATTCATCTCCGATGAATTTCCTATGTACATCGCTTCCGCGGAGCGGAACTTTCATGCGATGTGCTCCTTGAGGTATAGCGTAAGCTATATCTCCTACGTACATCGCTTCTGCGGAGCGGAACTCTCATGCGATGTGCTCCTTAATAGTATACAGAATTTACATACATTTTTCAAGTCGCTTATCTTGTGAATGAACAAAAATTATACTATAATATAAATGTGTATGCGAAAAAACATTTTGTACACAATAAGAGAATATGCAGGAGGAAACGTGCATGATGAAGATCGGAATGCTTACCAGCGGCGGAGACTGCCAGGCTTTAAATGCAGCCATGCGTGGTGTTGTAAAAGGACTTACTACGAATGTAGACGAACTGGAGATTTATGGATTTGAAAATGGGTACAAAGGGCTGATCTATGAACAGTACAGAATTCTTACAGCCTCGGATTTTTCCGGAATCCTTACCAGAGGTGGAACGATTCTCGGATCTTCCCGTCAGCCATTCAAACAGATGCGTGTGCCGGATGAAAACGGTCTGGATAAGGTAGAGGCGATGAAGTCCACATACCGTAAGCTCGGACTCGACTGTCTGGTTATCTTAGGTGGTAACGGGACACAGAAGACGGCCAATCTGCTTCGTGAGGAAGGACTCAATATTATTCATCTTCCAAAGACCATTGACAATGATATTTACGGAACAGATGTGACATTCGGTTTTCAGAGTGCAATTAATATAGCGACAGAGACCATCGATTGCATCCATACAACGGCTGCTTCCCACAACCGTGTATTTATTGTAGAGGTGATGGGACACAAAGTAGGATGGCTTACCCTGTATGCAGGAGTGGCAGGCGGTGCCGACATTATTCTGCTCCCGGAGATTCCGTATGATATTGATAAGGTCGTGGATGCGATTCATAAGCGTACAAAAGACGGAAAAGGATTTACGATTCTTGCAGTTGCAGAAGGTGCAATCTCCAAAGAAGATGCAGAGCTTTCCAAGAAACAGTACAAGGCAAAGGTAGCATCCCGCAAGTATCCATCGGTTTCTTATGAGATTGCGGATCAGATTCAGGAGAAGTGTGGTGTGGAAGTCCGGGTTGCGGTTCCGGGTCACACACAGCGTGGAGGAAGTCCGTGCCCATACGACAGAGTGTTATGTACACGGCTGGGTTCCGCGGCAGCCAAAGCCATCATGGATGGAAAGTTTGGTTACATGATCGCGATGATCAACAACAAGACCAAATGTGTGCCATTGGAAGATGTAGCCGGCAAATTAAAGACGGTTGATCCGGACAGTCAGATGATCCAGGAGGCAAAACGGATCGGTATCAGTTTTGGAGATTAATCGTTCGGCTATCTGATATCCGATAAGAAGGAGAAGAAAAATGTCTTACACGGCTTTATACCGTAAGTTCCGTCCGCAGGAATTCGAAGATGTCAAAGGACAGGAACACATTGTTACAACATTAAAGAACCAGATCAAAGCCGATCGCATAGGACATGCTTATTTGTTTTGCGGTACCCGGGGTACCGGAAAGACGACAGTTGCAAAGATTTTTGCAAAAGCAGTAAATTGTGAACACCCGGTAGACGGAAGTCCCTGTGGAAAATGCCCTGCATGTCAGGGCATTGCCGCCGGGACTTCTATGAATGTCATAGAGATTGATGCGGCATCGAACAACGGCGTGGACAATATCCGGCAGATCCGGGAAGAAGTATCTTACCGCCCGACAGAGGGAAAATACAAGGTTTACATTATTGACGAGGTGCATATGCTGTCGGCAGGCGCATTCAACGCGCTGCTCAAGACGCTGGAGGAGCCGCCGGCATATGTGATTTTTATTCTTGCGACAACGGAAGCACACAAGATCCCGATTACGATTCTGTCCCGTTGCCAGAGATATGATTTTCACCGGATTTCCATTGATACCATTACCGATCGTCTGGCGGAACTGATGCGCACGGAGCAGGTGGATGTCGAGGAGCGCGCACTGCGTTATGTGGCAAAAGCCGGGGACGGTTCGATGCGTGATGCGCTGAGTCTGCTCGACCAGTGTATTGCTTTTCATCTGGGGGAAAAACTCACCTATGAAAATGTGCTGGAAGTGCTCGGTGCAGTGGATACGGAAGTGTTTTCCGCACTGTTGCGCCAGGTGCTGGCAAAAGATGTGACCGGTGCCATTCGGACGGTGGATCATTTGGTGGATCAGGGACGGGAACTGGGACAGATGGTGAACGATTTTACCTGGTACATGAGAAATCTTTTGCTCATCCAGAGTGCGGATGACATGGAGGAAGTGCTGGATATGTCGGCAGATCATCTGGCAGCCCTGAAAGAAGAGGCACAGATGGTGGAGCCGGAAACACTGATCCGGTATATCCGGATTTTCTCGGAACTGTCCAGCCAGATCCGGTATGCGGCACAGAAGCGCATCCTGCTGGAGATTGCAATTATCAAGCTTTGCCGTCCGCAGATGGAAAAAGATCTGTCGGCACTCAATGAGCGTATGGATGATATGGAGCAGAAATTAGAAAGCGGGGCATTTGTTTCGGCAGCACCACAGAGTGCAGCAGTTCCGGCAGCAGGTGGCACGCAGGCTCCGGCGGCACAGGCACCGGAGAAAACACAGCTTCCCAAAGCCATTCCGGAGGACATTAAACAGGTGATGAACAACTGGCGGTCGGTCATTTCAGAGATGGGAGGCATCACCAGACAGTATTTGAATCAGGCGGTGCCGACGCTCGGACCGGCGGGAGAACTGCTCCTGGTGTTTGACGATGCCAACGCTTTTTCCTATCTAAGCGACAATAAGGCAGGGTGTATTGACCATTTGAAAGAAATGATCACACAGCGGTGTGCAAAGCAGGTGGAAGTGCAGCTCCGCTTAAATGAAGGAGGACGCAGCGCAGCCAATACGGTACCGGATTTGCGGCAATTAATCAATTTTGATATTGAGGAAGAGAACTTCTAATGGTATGATAATACAAGATTCGTAAATAACTGAAATTAGAAAGCAGGAGGACCCCACATGGCAAAAAGAGGTGGATTCCCTGGCGGTATGCCGGGAAATATGGCAAATATTATGAAGCAGGCGCAGAAGATGCAAAAGCAGATGGAAGAAGCGCAGAAGAATTTAGAGGAGCAGGAAGTGACAGCCACAGCAGGCGGTGGAGCGGTAGAAGTGACCGTTTCCGGCAAGCATGAGGTGACAAAGGTAAAACTTGCAGAGGAAGTCGTAGATCCGGATGATATTGAGATGCTTGAGGATCTCATCATGGCAGCAACCAACGAGGCAATGCGTAAAATCGATGAAGCTTCCCAGCAGTCCATGTCACAGATTACCGGTGCATTGGGCGGAGGACTTCCGTTCTAAATATGGATTATTACAGTCATGAGATTGCGAAATTGATTGAGGAATTGTCTGCACTTCCCGGAATCGGAGCCAAATCTGCGCAGCGGCTGGCATTTCATATTTTAAATATGCCGCAGGACCACGTGGATGCACTGGCCTCGGCGATTGTTTCGGCAAAGAAAAACGTAAAATACTGTAAGTGCTGTTTTAACCTGACAGATCAGGAAATCTGTCCGATCTGCAGTGATACTTCCAGAGATCACAAGACGATTATGGTAGTGGAGAATACCCGTGATCTGGTTGCATATGAAAAGACCGGAAAATACAATGGAGTCTATCATGTGCTGCACGGTGCCATTTCCCCGATGCTTGGAATCGGACCGAACGATATCCGCTTAAAAGAACTCATGGTTCGTCTGGAGCAGGATGTGGATGAAGTGATTATTGCTACAAATTCCAGCTTAGAAGGCGAGACGACAGCCATGTATATCAGTAAACTGATCAAGCCGACCGGGATTAAAGTGACACGGATTGCCAGTGGAGTACCGGTTGGCGGAGATCTGGAATATATTGACGAAGTGACTCTCCTGCGGGCATTGCAGGGAAGAACGGAATTATAATACACCACCATTTTAAGAGGAGGAAAGAATAAATAATGAATAATTTAGAATTGGAAAAGCTTGCGAATGAAATCCGTAAGAGCATTGTAACGGCAGTGCACAGCGCAAAATCCGGTCATCCGGGCGGATCGCTGTCTTCGGCAGATATTTTTACATATCTGTATTTCGAAGAGATGAATATTGATCCAAAGAACCCGAAGATGGAGGATCGTGACCGTTTTGTATTGTCCAAAGGACATGTAGCACCGGCTTATTATTCCACACTTGCAGAGCGCGGATTTTTCCCGAAGGAAGATCTTGTGACACTGCGCCATACAGGTTCGTATCTGCAGGGACATCCGGATATGAAGCATATTCCTGGCGTTGATATGTCCAGTGGATCTTTGGGGCAGGGAGTTTCTGCAGCAGTAGGTATGGCAGCAGCCGGAAAATTTGATCACAAGGACTATCGTGTATACACCCTGACCGGAGACGGTGAGATTCAGGAGGGACAGATCTGGGAGGCTGCTATGTGGGCAGGACACAGGAAGCTGGACAATCTGGTAGTGATTGTAGACAATAATAATCTGCAGATTGATGGGAAGATTGACAAAGTATGTTCTCCGTATCCGATTGATAAGAAGTTTGAGGCATTTAATTTCCACACGATCGTGATTGACGGAAATGATTTCGACCAGATCCGTGCAGCATTTGAGGAAGCGAAGAAGACAAAAGGTCAGCCGACTGCCATTATTGCAAAGACCATCAAAGGAAAGGGCGTTTCCTTTATGGAGAATGAAGCCGGATGGCATGGAAAAGCTCCAAATGACGAGCAGTACGAAATCGCTATGAAAGATCTTGAGAAAGCAGGTGAAGCATTATGTCAGAAGTAAAGAAAATTGCAACCAGAGACAGCTATGGAAACGCATTGGTAGAACTTGGAAAAGAGCATGAGAATCTCATCGTGCTCGACGCAGATCTGGCAGGTGCTACCAAAACCTGTATTTTCCAGAAAGAATTTCCGGAGCGCCATTGGGACTGCGGTATCGCAGAGTGCAACATGACAGGTATTGCTGCAGGATTATCTACCTGTGGGAAAGTTCCGTTTATCAGTTCTTTTGCAATGTTTGCAGCCGGACGTAACTACGAGCAGGTTCGCAACTCCATCGGATATCCGCATCTGAATGTAAAGATTGGAGCTACCCATGCAGGAATTTCGGTTGGAGAAGACGGAGCTACCCATCAGTGCCTGGAGGATCTGGCTCTGATGCGTGAGATTCCTGGTATGGTAGTGATCAACCCGTCGGATGATGTGGAAGCACGCGCAGCAGTACATGCAGCATATGATCATGTGGGACCGGTGTATCTTCGGTTTGGACGTCTGGCAGTGCCGGTGATCAATGACAGAGAGGATTACAAGTTTGAGATCGGAAAAGGAATCGTATTAAAAGAAGGTACGGATGTAACCATTTTTGCGACAGGACTGGAAGTGTCAGAGTCCTTAGAGGCTGCAAAGATGCTGGAGAAAGATGGAATTTCTGCAGAAGTAATCAATATCCATACCATCAAGCCGATTGACGAGGAACTGGTTGTTGCATCTGCAACAAAGACGAAGAAAGTCGTAACCGTTGAGGAACATTCCGTAATCGGTGGACTTGGAAGCGCGGTAGCGGAAGTATTGTGTGAAAAGGCACCGACAAAGATGATGCGTATCGGCGTGAATGACCGGTTTGGAGAATCCGGACCGGCGGTTGAGCTGATTCATAAATACGAACTGGACGCAGAAGGAATTTACAAAAAAGTAAAAGCTTTTGCAAAATAATACAGCAAGTACAAAGAAGACTGTCGTATCGAAGGATATGGCAGTCTTTTTTTGCCTGAAGTCTGGAAATATGTCCGGTAGTGTCGTACGATTTTTTTCATGCCTGTCAGGTTTTTCCAAAATTCTACCGGATGGTGGTGATACTATATTCTGGAAAAACGGATAAGGAGGCAGGATATGATAGATATTGCAGAAGGACCGGGACGTGACCTGAAAAATATCAGACAGATCGGAACACCGGCAGAGGGGGATCGGATTTACATAGAAAATGCGGCGTATGCCAGGGTGCATGAAGAAACTTATGAGGAGCGGAGAGTGTTCATCTTTATGGGGCATACAGAGTGCGAGCAGGGTGTATATATGACCTTTGTAGAGGCTGCCATTCCGGTAAGGGATATGGAGTTTTCACAGAATCTGCCGAGATGGGGAACACATGCGTGGTCGGATGTATTCCGTGAGATTAAGAGATCTTATGAGAATTCCATTATTGTCGGATGGGCGTTGGATTGTAAAGGATATCCACCACGCCTGACAGCAGAACTGGAAGCTATCCACAGAGAACAGTTCGGAGGTGCACATCAGGTTCTTTTCCTTATGGACAGTATGGAGGGGGAAGAATACTTTTATCTGCATAAAGGCAACCGGCTGCAACCGAAAAACGGGTTTTATATCTATTATGCAAGGGAACTGCATGAGATACGGATCCCGGATGTGACGATTGAACTGCCGAGACGTGGAACCCGGCAGATGCTTCCGGAGATTCTGACGGAGAGCAAAAAAGAGAACGAAAAAGAAGAATGCAGCAGTTCAAAGAGCGAACGCAAACCAACGTCGTATGCGATGGCTGCTGCAATCGCGTTGCTTTTGGTTCTGGCCGGGGTCGGAATCTGGCAGCAGCGAATTTCTATTCCGGGTCTGGAGCAGACCGTGGAGACGATAGGGGAAAAAATCCGCCATGTGTCACAACCGGCAGAAGTCCTGGTGGGAACTGAAAAAAATATAGTGGAAGAACAGACGGAGAGCGCAAAGAGTACGGAAACCATCAGTGAACCCATGCAGCTGATACCGATTGAAGAGGTTCCGGCGGGAGCGGTGAAAAAGGCAGAGGAAGCGGCTCCTTCCACACAGCCGGCCGAGGAAAAAGAAAAACCTGTGGCGGTAGAAAAAGCACAAAATTATTATGTGGTACAACAGGGGGATACGTTGAGCGGAATCTGTAAACAGGCATATGGATCAATGAAAAAATTAAAAGAGCTTGAAAAGGCGAATGATCTGGAAGATTCGGATGATATCAGGGTTGGACAGAAATTATTACTTCCGTAACGGGGACTGCAATGCTATAATGATAGAAACGTAAGCGAAAAGGAGAAAAATCGGTGGCTGAAAAAACGGAATTTAAAACCGTAGAGACAAGTCAGGAAGACCTGGAGGAACTGGAAGAAAAAATCAGGAGACACAGGCATAAAATAGCCCGCAGAACGGCACTTGTGATCGTTTCTGTTGTAGCAGCAGTGATTTTTGTAGAACTTTGGTCTGCACTTCGCACATATTCAGGATTTGAGGTGCAGGCATCGGCGGAGAGAAAGGACAGTGCGGCAACGGGATATAAGATGTTCCAGGGAAAAATACTGGAATATGATAATGACGGAATCGTGTGTCACGATACAGATGACCGGCTGATCTGGAACCAGTCTTATGAAATGACTACGCCGGAACTTTCCGTGTGTGAACAGTATCTTGCAGTTTATGATCGTGGAGGGACATTTATTTATATCATGTCGGAACGCGGACTGGTAAAGAAAATCGAAACGGCAACACCGATTGAACGTGTATGTGTTGCCCGTCAGGGAACGGTGGCTGTGCTGATGAAGGAGGATGATGTCTCGTATGTACGGCTTTATGACAAAAAGGGACAGGAACTTGCCAGTGGTGAATTTTATCAGGAAAAAGGAAGTTTTCCTGTAGATATTGCGCTGGCTCCGGATGCGCAGAAACTGGCAGTAGATATGCTCGACGTGACAAAGGGTAAAACCTGTTCCACGGTTACTTTCTATAACTTTGGTTCGGTTGGGCAGAATGAAATCGACAACAATGTGGGAACGTACAGTTACAAAAATACGATGATATCGGAACTGGTTTATACCGAATCCGGAAAACTTCTCGCGATCAGCGATGCCGGACTGATCTGGTTTGACGGAGCACAAAAACCTGCGCCGAAAAAACAGATAAAGTTTAAACGGGGGATACAGAGTGTCTTCTATAATAATAAATATGTCGGTGTTTCATACAGCGATACCAAAAAAGAAAACAGCTGGCACATAAAAGTCTATGACATGAATGGTAAAACGGTCATGGAGAATGATACAGAGATCGCATACAACAGAATCGAGCTCCTCGATAATAATGAAATATGTGTCCGGGATGATTATAACTGTGAATTGTTTACCATACACAGCATCCGTAAATTCCGTTATACGTTTGACCGGCAGCTTTATAACGTATTGTCGGGATCGGATGGTCAGAATTATACATTGGTATTAAACGGAGAAATAGAAGAGGTACGATTACAATGAACTGGTTATTGATACTGGTTGTATTACTTGTTGCCGGAAATATTGTCTGGGGATTCTTCCGTGGTTTCCTGCGTGTGGTTTATTCAATGGCTGCCTGGATACTGATTCTGGTTTTTGTTACGTTTGCAACGCCGTATGTTGCAGACTGGATGACAGAACACACAGGCCTGAATACCAGAATTGAAAAGAATTGCAAAGAGAAATTGCAAAATGCCGTGGCAGGGGAAGAAAAAGGTACAGAAGAACAAAACACGCAGGAGCAGAAAGATCTCAGCGTTCTGGGAATGAAACTGCCGGCAAACGTATGGAACCAGATAGGGGATACACATAAACTTGCGGATGGCTGGATGGAGCAAAGCGGACTGTATAATACAATTGCGTCAAAAGCATCATCCCTTGCCATGAAAGCGATTGCATTTGTTATTGTTATGCTGATTACGGTGATCGCCTTTCATCTGATTGCCACTGCGATTGATCTGGTGGCAAAACTGCCTGTAATAGGAGAAGTAAATCATATGCTTGGGGGAATTGCCGGATTGATCAAAGGACTGTTGCTGGTATGGCTGGTATTTGCGTTTGCAGCAATGGGGGCAGCGACAGAAGCGGGGAGTGTTGTGATTGATGCGGTATATCAGTCGGAAATTCTGCAATGGCTATACGAAAATAATTTAATACTGACGATTCTGCTTTCGTTTTTATGATTGAATTGTGGTTTGTAAGCACCCGGGGAACAATATCTTGTGGTGCTTATATTTTTGCAAATAAAATGTAAAGTTTTTGTTGACTTTAGGTTGTCTGCGTGATATTATATCTAAGCTGACTCGTGACGAGGACACTGATACAGGCACTGGCAGGAAGCTGAGTGATGGTTGGTGGTCATGATGATGAAAAAAGTTGTTGACAAACAATGACAAACATGATAAGATATCAGAGTTGTCGCGTTTGAGAGATAACAAAGAAAAATAAAAAAGTTGTTGACAACGACTTGAAGATATGATAAAATATACAAGCTGTTGAAAATAACAACAACGAACATTGATAACTGAACAGTGAAAAACCTTGAAAGATTTTGAGAATAATTCAAGAACGCTTCTATAAAGAAGCAACCTTAAAACAGTAAATCAGGACATTGTTTCTGATTAAAAGCCAGATTTAATTCTGGCAGGACAAAACTTTTTAACATGAGAGTTTGATCCTGGCTCAGGATGAACGCTGGCGGCGTGCTTAACACAT
>OIYG01000220.1_pt1 | contig 63721 bp, 58 predicted proteins | sample 1587861 | NCBI WGS metagenome assembly OIYG01 (sample SAMN03283272) | human gut metagenome | biome: human-associated habitat; material: feces | host: Homo sapiens | place: Peru | collected 2012
TTTAGAAAGAAATACTTTATATAAGTACGAGAGATAAATAAAGAGAGTTAATTAATGACAATCAGTTTTTCAAATTTTAATACAACTTCATTATTTGGTTCAATGAACTTTGGTTGCAATTCATTTATGTCTGATTTATCAATGTTTGGTATTTTTGGCAGCAACTTCTCATTCGGCGGTTTCTCTGCAATGCCTAACTTCTCAGCATTCAACTCAATTATGTCGATGCCTTCATTCGGCACAGTTTCAAACCAATCATTCAACTTTGGTTCATTCGGTACAAACGTTAGAAGAAACAATTTTACTTTAACTAACAATAGAGTTTCAAACGCTATCAGCTTAGCAAAATCTCAAATAGGTGTTACTGAAAACGGAAGTAGCAACAACTCTGCAGAAGTTAACAAATACAGATTTGGTAAAGCTAACGGCAATCCTTGGTGTGCATCATTTGTTTCTTGGTGCTATGGTCAAGGTCAAAACGGTAACAACAAACAAACATTTGGTTTTGATGAATCAACTCAAAACATCAGAAGAAAAGCTGAAAAAGCTGGTAAATACTCTACAAAAACTTCTGGTTACAAACCTCAAGTTGGTGACTTAGCAGTTTGGAAATACAGTGAAAATTCAGGTCACGTTGGTATTATCTCAAAAATCAACAACGATGGTTCTTTCCAAGTTGTTGAAGGTAACTGCGGTAACGCTGTTCAAGAAACAACTCGTTCAATGAAAACACAAGGCTTACACGGTTTCGTTAGAATGAACGAATGGTTAGAAGCTTAATCAATAGATTATAGATATAAAAAAGACTTCTTGAAAAAGAAGTCTTTTTATTTGTAACTATATCTTACAATTTTTTATTATGTAGTCAATTTTTGATATTTTAAGTTGTTATCAATATTATATAGAACGTGTAATATTAGGAAATTTTATGGATAAGAAAAACAAAGACGTTTTGCATCATGTTAATCACACTCATCAAGAGTTTGATAAGGATACGATGAAGAAAATTTGGCAAATGGGTTTGGCTCGTTATTATGAGGTTGCCGTTGAAGATGTCGACATGGAAAATTGGACAATCAAGGGTGAACCTATGGAAGATATTACAATAAACTCTATACGTGAAGTTGTAAGAGCTTTAAAAGGCTAATTCTTTCTCATTTAGTAAATAATCATAAATGGCTTGAGAACATCCTCCATTGTCGCAATCATTTACAATAACATCTGCAAGAGCTTTGATGTTTTTGTTTGCGTTACCCATTGCAATTTTTAAGCCGGCTTTTTTAAAGATGCCGATATCATTGTCAGCATCACCAACCGCAATGGTTGCTTCTATTGGTATATCCAAATATTTACAAAGTTTTTCTAAACCAACACTTTTATCAGTGTTTTTAGATGAAATTTCTATTGAAGTTGTTTCTGCATAAGTTGTTTCAACATCAAGTTTTGCATCCATAATCTTTTTTAATACAATGTCACGTTCCTCTGGTGTGCGAGTGTAAAAATTAACCTTTCCGATTTCAAAAGGTGCGTTTAAAAATTCTTCAACAAGGTTATCAAACTTCATTGCCCATCTTTGGTATTGTTCTTTATACACGCCCATTCCATATTCTTCGATTTCGTCACATTGATTTCTTTGAATAAATGTATCTTTGTACAAAAGTTCAATCATTAAATCATGCCCTTTTGCTATGTCCATAAGTGTTTTCACTGTTTCAAAAGGCATTGTTTTGTTATAAATATATTTATCTTCCTGTATATCATAAACTATTGCACCGCTTAAGCAGTTTAGATAACGTAAATTAGGGATAGTATTTATATACATTTGCAATTGTGACGGACATCTGCCTGTGCTTAATATTACAATTTTACCTTGCTCTGTAGCTTCTTTTATTGCGGTTAAACTACTTTTATCAATTTCTTTTTTAGAATTTAGAAGTGTTCCATCCATGTCGAATGCTATTAATTCGTATTTTTTCATATGTTTAACCTTACTTGTTATCCTCAAGTGTAAAAGACAAACCGCTTTTATCAAAGATTACTTTATAATCTATTTTTAACATGAAGTCTTTGATGAAATCTCTAATGTCATCGCTGTCGGTTTCTAGTGAAAAATATTGTCCGCCACAAGCATCATGAAAATGCACGTGTTCTTTGAACTTTTCATCACACGCTTTTTTTAATTTTAAAACATCATCAAAACTTATGATAGTCATACGAACATTATATTATAACTTGTGTTTTTTGCAATAATTAGGTGTATACTTTTTGTGTTAGAATATCAATATATGAAAGGGATATCAATGAAACGCTTATTTATAATTTTATTTTCACTACTTTTTATTTTAGCAACACCAAATTTTGCAAGTAATGTTTTACAAGAGGAGGATGCGGAACTAATTAGGATTATAATAAATAGTCCTTTAGGTAGACTTACAAAACACCAGCTTGCAATAAAACAAGATTATGAGTTTTATCAAAAAGGTGATAAAAATACTCTTTATGGAAAGTTGTTGGAAGTCGAGGAAAAATACAACGCTCCTTATGACATGATTGAAAAAATCAATTATAAATATATTCTTAAAACAAAAGCTATGTATATGTATTTGGTTGATACTCCATTTACAAAAGCTTATACCGAAAAATTCTATAAAGATTTCGAAAAGAAAACCTTCAATGTTCCAGATAGGGAATATCAATATTTGGACAAAGATGTAAGACTTTTAATTGCTGCAATTGGAGTTTACAGATAGAAATAATTTGTTGCTACTTTTAATCAATAAAATTATGCGCTTTCAACTTCTTCTTTTTTTTGATACATAGGATTCCAAACATCTTCCAAATGGTTTTTAATTAAATTTTTGTAGAAATTTTCTTTATAATCTAATAATTCTAATTGTTTTTTTAATTCATCCATTTGCTCAAGAGCTTTAGCTTTTGTATCTAATATAATTTGATAACGTTCTTTTATTGTAGAATCACCGATTATGCATAAGTCAATGTATCTTTTGACATCTTTAGTTTGAGTTCCAACAGAGCGTAAACATTTAACAATTCGAACCCAATTCAAGTCGTTTTCAGAAAACATTCGTACGTTGTTATCATTACGAGTTAAAAATGGGAAAAATCCGCTTTTTGCCCAAAATCTTAATGTATGCTCTGAAACATCCATTTTCTCTGCAACTTCTTTTATTGTATACATAGCGAATTCTCCAATCTTTTTAACTGCATTATATTATAAATAAACATTTTTTAACATTCCTTTTTTATACACTTGACTGAGAGTTACTATCAGGTTGTAAAATGCTAAATATAGAATGTCAATTTATAAAAAAGGAGAATAAAATATGGAACAAACTTATTCAGAAGTTTTTAACAAAGTAAATTCACCGGCAGATGTGAAAAAACTTTCAGTGGCAGAAATGAATATTTTAGCAGAAGATATTAGAAAAGCAATATTAAATAAAGTAAATACTATCGGCGGACACTTAGGTCCGGATTTGGGTATTGTTGAAACAACGATAGCAATGCATTACGTTTTTAATACTCCAGATGATAAATTTGTATATGATGTTTCTCACCAAGTTTATCCACATAAAATCTTAACAGGAAGAAAAGATGCTTTTGTAAATCCTCTTGCTCATCCTGAAATTTCCGGATATTCAAATAATCATGAAAGTGAGTATGATAACTTTATTTTAGGACACACTTCAACATCTTTAAGTTTAGCTACTGGTATGGCTAAAGCTAGGGATTTGAAAGGTGAAAAATATAATGTTATTGCCTTAATTGGTGACGGTTCTCTTTCCGGTGGTGAAGCATTGGAAGGTTTGAGTAATGCTGCTGTTTTAAATTCAAATATGATTATTGTTGTAAATGATAATGTTATGTCTATTGCACCGGTTGAAGGTGGAATTTACAATAGTTTGAAAACATTAAGAGATACGAATGGGAAAGCCGAAAATAATATCTTTAAATCAATGGGCTATGAATATTACTACTTAGAAGAAGGTAATGATGTAGAAAAACTTATTGATTTATTCAAAACAGTAAAAAATACAAACAAACCGACAGTTGTACATATTCATACATTAAAGGGTAAAGGTTATGAACCGGCAGTTACAGACAAAGAAAGTTATCACTGGCAATTACCTAATTTTATGAATAATAATGACGAAAAACAAACTCCGGTTGAAACTTACACTTCAATAACTAACGATTATTTAATTGAAAAAGCTAAAAAAGATGACACTTTAATGGTTGTATCTCCTGCAACTCCGGGGGCAACAGGCTTAACACCTGACGTTAGAGCAAAATTGGGTAAACATTACACAGATGTGGCTATTGCAGAACAACACGCAGTAGGTTATATTTCAGGGTTAGCATACAACGGAGCAAAACCGGTTCTTGAAGTTTTGAGTTCTTTTATCCAAAGAAGTTATGATCAAATATCACAAGATATGGCAATTAATAATGCTCCTGCGACAATTCTTGTATTCTGGGGTGAAATTTCACCTGCTGATGTGACTCACTTACAAGTATTTGATATTCCTTTAATTAGTAATATTCCAAATATTGTATATTTAGCTCCTACAAACAAAGAAGAGTATCTTGCTATGCTTGATTGGTCAGTTGAACAAACTAAATATCCTGTTGCAATTAGAGTTCCAATGACTAATCTTGTTTCGACAGGAGTTAAAGATAAGACCGATTACTCAAATTTGAACAAATTTAAGTTTGCAAATAAAGGCGAAAAAGTTGCAATTATTGGTGTTGGAAATTTCTACCAATTAGGTGAACAAGTTCAAGCAAAATTAAAAGAACAAGGCATTAATGCAACATTAATTAACCCTGTATATTTGACAGGACTTGATGAACAAGCATTAGATGAATTGAAAGCCAATCACGAATTGGTAATTACATTAGAAGATGGTGTTCTTGACGGTGGTTATGGTGAAAAAGTTGCTCGTTACTACGGTAATTCAGACATGAAGGTTTTGAACTTTGGTGCCAAAAAAGAATTTACAGATAGAACTCCAATGGATGAATTAAACAAGCGCTATCACTTAACTACAGAATTAATAGTTAAAGATATCGAAAATTTGTTGAAAACCGTAAAATAACTTAGTGAAATATGTATGAAAAAAGGCACTGGGGATTAGTTAACGGAACGCCCCCTGCGCCTTTTTTTATTTGAGTAGATACTCTAACAAGCGTTAATTGGCATAATCTACCTTTCATTATTTATACTGTGAAATATCTGGTCCACCTGTTTCAAGAGCTATACCATAAGTTAAAAGAATAACTACTGGGGCTAATATTAACCCTGCAATCATCAGACCAATACCCCAACAAGCCCAAGTTTTTTGAACTTTGTGGAAGTGTTCAATACTTTTCCATTGTTTATTTTGCCAAGCCCAACGGTTACCTTTTATACCAAAGATGATATTGGCAATTATAGCAGCAATATTACCAACGAAGGGGATAAAAACAAGCACTAATGTTAATAAAGTTATATAGGTTTTGTTTCCTAAACCCCAAATCCATGAAAAAGTAAATGCGCCCCAATTGAAGCGCTTTGCTACAATGTCAGGAACCTCTGAGTTTGGTCCTTGACCTGAGTTGTTTTCTAATTCTGGAGTAGGTGCTTTTTGCTGTTCTGTACTTAAATCATTAATTGTCATAAATTTCCTTTCTTTTGTTATTCTATTTGAGCCTGTTTCAGAATCTCAATATACTTGTTGTGCTATCTTTCTTATTTCGTAGGTTTATAGAATTGATACGCCTTCATTGAAGCTGAAAAATATTCTTTAAAACTACCATTTTCTTGAACCTTTTTATCCATGATAAACTCGCCTAAAAGTTGTTTTGTTTCGTAACTGTATATTTTTGTTTTAGGCAATTCAGTTGTTTTTGAATATTTAGAAGTTTGTTTTTCTGCTTTGTTTTTTTCTGTTGAAGCCATTGAAGCTGCCATATCTAAGATGTCTTTTTTCTCTTGGAATGTATATCCGCTCCAATCTTTTGAAAGAACATAATATTTGTTTTCATCTTTTGTAATTTCGTGTCCTTCAAAATAAATTGAGCCCAATGTTGTCATTGCTGATTCTAATTTTTCTATAGTTTTGTCTACTTTTTGAGTGTTGTTATCATCGCTTGATGTCATATAGAAAACTGTACCCATAATTAGTGTCATTGTAATTGCAAAAATTACGACAGGAATAATAACTACATTCAAAATTATAAATATTATGCTTTGTTTCTTTTGTGATTTTTGAAATTGATCTAAATTATCCCAATCCTTGTTAGTGCCGGCCCATTCATTACCTTTTAAACCACAATAAATACCAAATAGAGGTCCCCAAGGAGTACACCACAAAAGTAGCATCCATAAAGTTTTATAAGATTTATTCACTAACCCCCAAATCCAAGTACCAAAAAATGCACCCCAGTTAAAATCTTTTTTGTAATCATATTGCATAGCTCCTGTAATTTTACCTTTTTTAAGTAAAACCCAAAATGCTACAATTGTTCCAAATATATATATTAATATGGCTAAAAAACTTGGAAAAATATAACCGAATGAAAGAGTTACAAAAACAGCAGAGATTCCATAATTCATAGACTTGTTTTCTCCACCGTTAATGTCGTTTAAACGTCTTATGACATTTGAAATTATTATGTAAGAAGCTATAACACTACCAATTAAGCTCCAAATCCTTACACCGATTGGTGCTAATGTAAAACAACTTGTAAAATCGATTAGACTGTTGAAATTATCAGCTCCGTTTAAGTAATAACCAGTTATTGGAGTTGTAAATACAAGCGAAATCATATTTAGCAAAACTAAATTTAAAAAATAGTTATATCGTCCAATAAATCCGCTAAAACTTACAAAACCTATATTTTCTCTCAATTCTTCAGACATTTTTTCTCCTTTTTTATTCATTTATGTGAATTATTGTTGTAACCAATTTATTCATAGTTTTAAGAATATAATCAAATGTTTTTTATTCGTAATTTATTTCATTATTTTCTTGTTGCACAAAGTCAGGCGCAGGCATACTGTCTAGTTTATCTTGGAATATATCTACACATATTACAGCAACAAGTGCAAGCATCACTAAAACAAACGAAAGAGGATTTTCTTTGTCGTGTTCGGGTGGTATATCAGGAATTTGTTCCCTTGCTTCAATATATTTATGATAGAATTCACCTGCATTTTCACAACTAAATACAAGATATTTCTTTACTTTTCTTGTTCTAATAGAAATAACGCCAAATATACCAACTGCGCATCTTAATTTTATAACATCTTCTAATGGAAAATTGAAAGTTTTTTTGCCTCTTTTTAATATTATTGCTTTGTTTGTAAGATAAACTTCGTCATTAAAGTACGAAAGTGTTATTTTTAATCCCATTATTAGTATAAAAATAAGTAACATCGAGAACATTATTATAAACAGAAAATCGAGCATCGAGTTACATATATTAAAAGCAAAGAAAGAAGAGGAATATATTGCTGTATATAGGATTACAATCCCCATCATTGCAAAGTAAGATTTTAAGTTTTTTTTGCCCTTTATTAAAATTTCTTCTTCCATTTTAAATTCTCCTATTGCATAATTTTATAAAGTATATATTAATTTGTCAATAAAAGGCGCCGGTTGCTTAGCAACCGGCGCCTTTTATTGTAATTTCGTCATACAATACTAGTTACATTTTTTGCAATTGCAATTTGATTTTTTGAAAAGTCGGAATTTCTTGTTGCAGTCACATTTTTTGTCGCAAGAACATTTTACCTTGTGGCAAGAACAATCACATTTTGCACATTCGCATTTTACGTCTTTGTCGTTGTGACAAGCACATTTGCAGTCTTTTTTGTCAGTTGTAATGCAATTGCATTTGCAACCTTTTTTAGCGCAATCGCAATTAAAATCTTTTTTGCATTGTTTTAGGCATTTGCAATTTGTTTGGAAGCATTCACATCTTTTACGCATTTTTTTGCATCCGCATTTGCAATCATCTTTGCAAGATTTGTAACAACCGCAATCGCAAGTTTTTGTGCAATTACATTTTGTTGTTTGTGTTGAGTTAGCAGTTTCGCCAGCAAATGCAGCATTTGCACAGAAGAAACAACCAACTAAAAACATTGTAGCTAATATTTTTTTCATAAAACCTCCAATATTTAGTTATAACTATTACTATTCTTTTGACCTGTGGGGTATGCCTTTATAATATAGATTTTTCGGTATTTTGTCAAGTTTTGTTTAAATGATTAAATATCTCTTGTGCAATTCTTTTGTGTTCTTTTGGTTCAAAATGTAATCCATCAATTTCTGACGGTGTTACAAAAGTGTTCAAATCAATAAAGTCACAGTTATTCTCTTTTGCTATTTGTGCGTATCTCAATGGGATAATTTTAGATTTTTCAATTGAACTTTCGTCAAAAAGAGTTGAAAATATCGGACGTTTTAAAACATTTTCGGTAAGTTCATTTGGTGAAACTAAGATGATTTTTGTGTTTGGGTTATTATTTTGAATTATTTTTATTAAATTAGTTATTCCATTTTTTATATCATTAACAGTGACATTATATTGAAATTGCAAGTCATTAATTCCAATAGCTAAAATTACAATTGATAGATCTTTTTGTAAAAGTTCCGGTAAAATTTTATATCCAGAAAACATTTTTCCTGCAGGATTGTCTGAAAATGCAGTTCTGTTATTGCAACCAGCCTCAATTATATGAAACTTGTTTTCACAAAGTCTTTGTAAGATACCGGTCCAACGAATAGATTTATCAAATCTTGAACCGTTTTTGGGATTAAATCCAAAAGTATTGCTATCACCAAAACATAAAACTTTATTCATAAAAGTATTATACCAAGAAAAGATTATTTTTTAGGCTTGAATTTATATTTATATCCTAAAAATAAGTTATGATTTTTACTATGTAGTTAATTTTGTCTTGTTTAGCTACCTTATTTATATTATGTATAAATTTCAAAAATTCTATAATTTAGTCTTTTAACTCAAAGTATTCAAATGTTTGATTGACTATCCCATTCCTTTATGAGTCTTTTAATTTATTATCTTCTCCATAATAAAATTCTTCTCTCTTCTCCAATTATAGCAATTGCATTTTCAAACTCTTGACCAATTACTTCATGCTCGTTTCCTATACGTTAGTCCGCAAAATGAGTATTTTGGAGTAGTTTGAATTACGAATGGTAGTATTATTTCCTACCCCTCAATCACCCTATTTAAGCCAAAAACCCTAAATAATAGCACCATCTGTAATAATCAAACAACTCAATAAATTACGCATACACTCCCTTTTACAAATAAAACGGGCTTGCGCCCGTTCATTTAAGAAATTCGGAGACGCAGGGATTCGAACCCTGGATACAGATTACTCCATATAACACCTTAGCAGGGTGCCGCCTTCAGCCGACTCGGCCACGTCTCCAATTTGTTATATTTGTCCTCTCCGACAAACTTTTTTTCATATTAACATAAAAATTCTAACTTTTCAATTCCGTTAACTTTTTGTTACTCTTTGTTAATTTTCTAACTTTTTTGTAATATCATTGTTTTATGAATTTAGATGCAGCGATAGATGGTATCTTATCTCCAATAGCCGACAGGATTTCATCTGTAATATTTTATTCAGTTACTATAAATGGTGTTGAAGTGCAACTTTTGATTGCTCTTTTAATGATAGCTGCTATTTATTTTACATTTAGACTTAGATTTATTGGCTTTTGGGGATTTAAACACGCTTTAAAACTTATTGCTCACAAATTTGAACATAAAGATTTAATTAAACGCAAGAAAAAAGGTGAAGTTTCATCATTTCAAGCTTTAACAGCAACAATTTCATCTTCAGCTGGTATAGGTAATGTCGCAGGCTCTGCTGCAGCTGTTTCAATAGGCGGTCCGGGGGTAATTTTCTGGATGATTATTGCAGGGTTATTCTCAATGGCGCTAAAATTTTCAGAAGTACTTTTAGGTGTAAAGCTTAGAGATGCAAATCCTGATGGTTCAACTTCAGGTGGTCCGATGTATTACATATCTAAAGGTTTAAAAGGTAAATTTTTAGGTAAAATTGCACCATATCTTGGTAAAACTTATGCATTGTGTTCAGTGTTGGCTGTGATTGGTGGTTGGAATTTATTTCAAATTAATGCAATGACTACTCAAATTACCGAAGTTACCGGCGGTGCAAATAGTATTTTTGCTAATAATAGCTGGCTTATCGGTTTAGTTGTTGCTATTGTGACTTGGGTTACAATTATTGGTGGTATAAAATCTATAGGTAAATTTACAGAAAAAGTTACACCTATTATGTGTGTCTTTTATTTGACAAGTATTTTAATTATTTCATTAATGAATATTCATAACATACCTCATACAATAAAGGTTATTATTGTTCAAGCCTTTCAACCCCACGCTATGGTTGGAGGCGGACTATTTGGTTGTATGTTGTGGGGATTTAGACGTGCTATGTTTGCAAATGAAGCTGGCTTAGGTACTGCACCAACAGCATTTGCGGCAGTAAAAACAAGCAAACCTGTTGCACAAGCATTCATTGCAATGTTGCAACCGTTTGTTGATACTTGTATCGTAGGTGTTTCAACTGCATTCGTAATTGTAGTAACCGGCGAATACATGCATGTTCACGGTATTGCTGGTATCGAATTAACATCAAAAGCTTTTGCTACCGCATTCCCATTCTTCCCTATATTGTTAACAATAATGGCAAGTTTCTTTGTTATGGGTACTATGCTTTGCGGATCATATTACGGTTTAAAAGGATGGCAATTCTTGGTAGGAGAGTCTACTTTAAAAACTCGTTCCTTCCAATTGGTTTATTGTATTTGTATTGTTGTCGGTTCAGCTATGAATTTTAAAAGTATCATAAACCTTTCTGATGCTGTAACTTTATTTATGGCAGTTCCAAACCTATTTGCATTGTTTATATTGTCTAATGTTGTTGTAAAAGAAGTAAAACGTTATTGCAAGAAGTATGATGTAGGTTTATTCAGTGACATAAAAGACGAACCTTATGATGAAGAAAAAGATGTGGAATAATTATGGATAAAGAAAAGCAACTTGAAGATTTAAAATCAATTTGTAAAAAATGTTATGCGTGTGAAATCGCTACAAGACGTGATAAAATGGTTTTTTCAGCGGGTAATTTTAATGCTAAAGTTGTCTTTATCGGTGAAGCTCCGGGAAAAGATGAAAATATTCAAGGATTACCTTTTGTCGGTAGAGCGGGACAATTATTAAACACATATTTGGAAAAAGTAGGTATCAATAGAGATGAAGATTTATATGTTGCAAATATATTGAAATGTCGTCCTACAAATCCTGATAGACCGAACAAAGATAGAGTTCCCGCAACAAACGAAATAAAAAACTGCATTGATTATTTATATAAACAAATAGAAGTGGTTCAACCAGATTTGATAGTTTTGTGTGGCGGAACATCATTAAAAACCTTGACAGGCAAAAAATCAATTCAAATTTCAAAGGTTAGGGGTGATGTCTTTGAATTGGAATTAAATGGTAAAAAATATAATGCCATTGCTATTTATCACCCCTCTTATTTAATGCAATACGCATCTCAAGAACAAAAAGATATTACAATAGAAGATTTAAAACTGATTAAGTCTTATATATAACAAATTTTATTTTTTAAAGTAATCGCAAATAAGAGTCTTTTTGTGTGGAATAAGTTGTTTTACTCTTTCAACAAAAGTGTTATTTTCCATATCTGAAAGTTCTTTGTTTAGGATAGCTTTTTCTAAAATAACTTTGTTGTATACTTCTGCGCAAGTGTTAGATTTTTCAATATGTTGTTCTAATTTTGAAAGTTGGATTTCTTTTTCTTTAATTGCTTTCTTTAGGTCTTTCTTTTTCATCCTGAACAGTCCTTTTTTCTTCTTCTATTTTAGAATATGTCGACAGTAAGAATTTTCAATCAGTCTTTTAGTTGATTTAGTGCTTAATTTTCTCATTATTTTAGTGTAATTTCAGGAATATGTCAAAGTCATGGATTTTTATGTTATATTTAGGATAGGGATAGTACCTGAACTTAACATTTGTAATAAATTTTGTAAATTTACTTTTCAAGTAATCTTAAAATTGTTAAGATTGTATAAAAGATGGTGAGGATAACCAATAATGGCAGAAGGATTTAACATAGAAGAAATTAATAAAAATTTTAACGCATTGATAGAGGGCATTGATGCAATAAAAACACAAAATGCGCTTAATATTGGCGATACAAGTCGTGTTTTAAATAATTTAGGTGTAAAATTAGATGATTTGGTTAATAACTTAGAGCCAAATGAAGATAGTACAAAAGATTTATTAGAAGAAATTAAACATACTTTAGAAGATAGATATTCATTTATTAATGTTAAGTTCACGGAATTAGAAACATCATTTAAAAACGTTATAAAGAATAATGAAGAGCTGGTTACAACACCAAAGATGAAAGAATTGTTTGACGTTCTTTCTACCAATTTGACTGTTTTTTCAAAACAAGTTATGGCACAAGGTGATATTCTTAACGAAATTATTTTAAGAATAGAGGCTTTGCGTACTGATGACACAGATAAAAGAGAAATTATTAAAAATGTAAATTCTTTGAAATCTGATTTGGACAAGTTTAACAATGGTTTTGAAAGTATTATTTTAAACGTAAATAATAACTATGACACCTTGATGGAACATATTTCTCACTTGGATCCTACTGTTGAAGTTCAAAATATGAAAAATATGGTGTCAGATGTAAAAATTACTACAGATACTATTATGACAGCCGTTCAAGTTGTAGATCAAAAACAAAACACTTTAAACGATTCCATTTCTGATGTTATTTCTCAAAATACAAAGATTAATGCAAATATTAAAGCATTAGCCGGTCAAAGTGATTTTGATGGATTAGTTAGAAAAGTTGAAAGTGCAATTGAACTTATTACAACCTTAAAAGGTGCTCTTACTGATGCTAATGAACAAAGCCAAAAAGCTTTATTAGTTCAGTTGGACAAATTGTCAGGTACTGTAACAAGAATTCTAACAGAAGAAGATTTTGAAATTTTTAAATCAGAATTGACAAAACTTGTATATGATGTAATTGAATCAACAAACGTAATGCGTGGTGATTTAATAGGTACAACATCTGAGTTTAAAGATTTAGCACAAATGTTAGAAGATTTGGATTTAAAGACATCCTTGACTTCAATAAGAACTTTAATTGATGATAACACTCGCAATATTAAAGAAAGCGTTGTTGATACTATTGCAAATTCCGGTATTGAACCAATTAAAAATAACTTAAACTTGCTTGTTGAAAAGTTGGATCAAGCAAAAAATTCAATTGTAGACGGTGCAGATAGAAATACAGAAAGAACTTCTGAAAAAATAGATTCGTTATTAGAACTAACTGACAAAGTTCGTGAAATGGTTACTTATATGCCGGATACCATTAAGCAAAATTATATGTCAGTTGAAGAAGGACAACGTTCTTTTGTTGAGAAAAGTATTCGTGATTTAGAATCAATCTCTGATGGTATAAAATATCTACAATCTGATATAAAAGCTATTTCTACACCTATCAAAGAAACTTTAATAGGTGATATAAAGCAATTAAAAGAAATTGTTTTTGATATTAAAAATTTGGTTTCTGTTAATGATGAGGTAATTTCAAAGGTTACAACTTTAGAAACAACTATTGGTAGAATTGCCGGAAACTATGATGTTTCTTTGCATTCCGTGCAAGATAACATTATCCAATACATGTCAGGCATTAAAGAAGACTGCGAATCAGCTGACATTAAAATGAATAATTTTGCTTTTGAATTTAATTCTCTAAAAAGTGAATTAGGTAAAGTTTTTTCGGATTACAAAAATGCTACAATCGGTCAAAATGAAAAATTCAATAGCGTTTGTAATGGTATATCTTCTCGATTTGACAATGTTATGAATGCATTGGCTACAATTTCTGAACAACCTGCAGCAATTGCGGGTATAAAAGAAGGTTTTGAAAATGTACAACGCACAATGCAAGATTTGATGTTGGAAATTTCCGATGTAAAAGTTGCTAAAACGGCAAACAGAATAAATACAGATGCTGCTCAAATTACAGCTACAGATGTTTTATCAAATGATGCTTTGATTAAGTTAGAAGATAAAATTAACAAATTAAAAGATCAATTAAACTTTATGGCTTCTGATTTTATGGAAAACTTATACAATAGATCTGAAGGTATAATTAAAGAATTTGAACCGGTACAAAAAGCTGTACTTTCTTTTGTAGATGTCGATTTTCAAAATGTTGCAAGCGCATTAAAAGAACAAATGGATGCTTACAGAGCCGGCATGGAACAAATTATCCAAGATATTCCGTCTGATGAAGCTCGTTCAGTATTAAACAATTTATTTACAGGATTTGGCTCTTTAGAAAATAGAATTTCAAATATGGAATCTTCTATTAAAGATGCTCAAGCAAAATCATTAGATGAACTAAAATCATTACTAACTCAAGCAAAATCATTGACCGGTAATAACGAAGAAAATGAAGATACAGGTAATTCTGTAAAAGCAAACGTTAATTTTGATGAATTAATTGAAAAATTAGATGAAAAAGTTGTAGAACTTAAAAATACATTGAATGATAAATTTTCTAATGTTCATAAGCATTTAGATGATGTTGTAATACCAAAATTAAATGAAATTGATATTAAACAAAATGATTTATCAACAAAAATTGATTCTTTGAAATCTACTGATGAATTGGATGCGATTAAAAATCAATTAAATGAGTTGTTTGATAAATTATCTAATGTTCAAGACGATATTACAAATAACAGAATTGCTTCAAATACAATAACTCCTGAAAGATTGGAAGGTTTAGGTGATGAAGAAAAATCTGTAATTGTTGATTTTACAAACAACCTAAGCGAACTTGCAAATTTAGTAAAACATTCTTCTGATAACATTGATGCTAAAATCACAAGAGCATTGTCAGAAAACTCTATCAATGTTGATTTTGACGGCTTGAAAGCTGATATTGAACAAATGCTTTCTTCAATACAAACTAAAGTATCTGATATTACAGTGCAAGATACAGATGGTGAGCCTATTTCAAACGTTCAAGTTTTGTTGGAAGAATATAAATCTCAAATTGTTAATGAAATCAATAGCGTTAAACAAGCTATGTGGGATTTCAAAAACAATGATGAAATGGCAAAAGACTTAAAGGTAATTAGTCAAAAAATGGACTTAATTGCATTGAATGATGACGTTAAGTTTGAAATTGATAAATCTTTAAATGAAATAACTTCTATAGTTAAAGATCAACAAAAATTCTTAAGTACAATCAATATTTTAGAAACTTTAGCAAGTTTAGAAGATATTAATAAAATGAAAGGGCTTGAACAACTTAAACAACTAAACGAAATTATTAGTGTTGATAAGTTGAATGCCTTAAATAAATTAACTTTATTAGACAAGTTAAAGAATTTAGATTGTTTAGATGAATTACAAAAAATTCCGAAATTATCAGGAATGCTTGAAGTTCAAGAGCAATTAAAGACTGTAATTAACAATTTAGATCAAAAGTTGAACGTATTCTCAAAAAATTATTCAACATTAGATATTTTTACAGAAGATGTTAAAAACGAGTTTGATTCATTTAAAAATGAATTAAATTCTGCTAAAACTTCAATTATGAAGCACGTTTTGAATGTGTTTGAACAGCTATCATTTGTAGTTGAAGGCGAAGAGATTAAAGATTTTGTTGACGAAAAAGCTCAATCTATTTTAGAGGCTATCAATAATAATGAAAATGAAGCTTTAAATGAAAATATTGAAACTTTAAGTCAAGAAATTAAGACAATTAAAAGTGGAGTAGATGCTATCAATCCTTTGGAATACAAAGATATTGAAGCTGATATGCAGCGTGTTAATAATGTCGCTGATATCATTGAAAACTTCCCTCAGGATGTTGATGATAAACTGAATGCTAAGTTTACAGAGTTCAAACAACAATTAAACTTGATGCGAGTTGGTTCAGTTGAAGATGACGAAAATTATACTTATGCTCTTCAAGACGTAGAATCAGATATTGCTCGTTTAAGATTGGCATTGGATGATATCAAAAAAGTTGTTGAAGAAAATTCGTTAAAAGAAATTGCTGAATACGTTAATGAAATCGTAAGACAAGTTGACGATATGAAGTTCAATATTAGTCAAGACGATATCTTTAAAATTAAGGTTGATATTGAAAGAATAACTTCTGATATAGTAAGCATAAGTTCCAGAACAAACAAGCTATTGCTTGCCTCAGATGAATCAGCGCAAGCTTTGAATACTTCAATGCAATCATTCAGAAATACAATTTCAGATTTGTACGAAGGTTTGAAAAAACTGGATTACTCAGAAATGACTGAAAAACTTGATAATATGCAAACTCAAATTACTGAGTCAAATAAGCAACAACGAAATATTACTGATACAGTTGCAAAACTTGCAGTATGGTCAGAAAGCGCAGATGAAACTCTTACAGATGTTAATGAAACATTGGCAAAATTGAAAAAAGCTATGCCTTCAAGTGAAGCTGTTTTAGAAGAATTGGAAGTTAAATTCGCAAAACAACAACAAAAAATTGATGCTCTGGAAGACAAGTTAGATGAATTACTTGCTGCAAATGAAGAAAAAGATACTTCAAATATGTCTAAAAAACTTACAGATATTGATAAACAATTAACTAAATTGAATAGAAGTATTGAGCGTTTGACATCTTATGTAGATGAGGAATAGTTATGGGTGCAGTTGTAATATTTTGTACAGTTCCAAATAAAGATGAAGCAAAAAAGATTTCAAAAGCTTTACTGAATGAAAATTTGGCTGCTTGCTGCAGTACAGTTGATAAAGTTAGTTCAATGTTTTCTTGGAATGGAGAAATTTGCAATGAAAATGAACTTTTACTAATAATAAAAACACGTCAAGAGTTGTTTGATAAAATTGAGGCTGTAATAAAAGCTTTTCATTCTTATAATGTGCCTGAAATTATCGCATTACCGATAATTCAAGGTTCAAAAGATTATTTAGGTTGGATAGATCACGAAACAGAAGTATAATTTTGTTATGCAAATAAATGAATTAATAAAATATATGGAGTCTTTAGGTTTAGATATCCATACGACAACTAAGGCAAGAGGTCATCAAGGTTTTTTCTTGGATGGAAGAATTGATATTTCAAATTCCCTGCCGGAAGAACGATTGATTCCGACACTATTACACGAATTTGCTCATTATATACATTCTAAAATTGAGAAGAATATAAACAAAACAGGTGGTTCCTTAAAAATAATTTTTGATACAGAAGAAGACTTAACAAGTGAATTATTTGCCGTTACAAATTTTGTAGATTACCATTCAAAATGCGAGAAACTAATTCGTCATAGAGAAATGGTAAAGGATAGCATTAAAAAGTTAGATTTACAGATAAAAGAGGAATTTCCTAATTTTCAACGTTCCAAAAAATTTAAAGAATTTGATAGAGCAATAAGAGGTACAAAGCTTAAATATTTGCTAAAATATGACAGAGTGCGGATTATGCCTTGGTTTATGTTTGGAAAAGAAGAAGTTTTGTCCATAAATACAATAGAAAAAGATTTTCCAAATTTAAAAATAGCTTTTGTTAATTACATAAGACTTAAGTCTTTGTCAAGAAAGCAACGTCGTATTTCAAACAGGATTTCAAAGCTTCATAGATATTATAATCGACCAACAGAGCTTTTTGCTCGTTTGGTAGAAGGTTTATACTTAGATAAAGAATTAACTTGTAAATTAGCGCCAAATGCAACGAAAAGATTTTTTGAACTTTTAGAAAAAGGGTATTATGGAGAATTAAAATTTATATTTGATAATTATGTAACAATATGTTAATATAGACTAGAAATAACGCAATTAATTTTTTTTGCAATTGTTTTGTTACATATAATTTTTATAAAATAAAGGAGGAAACATGGCAGACAATAATAGTATTAATATTGGTGGAGTAAGATTTAATCAACAAGATGTAAAAAAATCTGAGGTTGTAAAACAAGGTGATAAACAAATGAATAGTGTATTTTTAAACGATGGAACACATGTTGTTTATCCAGATCAAAACCCTAAAAATGATGCAAGTATTATGCAACAAAATGGCAAAAAATATACTTGGGAGCTTAATCCAAGAGGAAATAACGCAACTTTTGTTAGTGTTGCCCATGAAGATCCTTCATACAAAGAAACAACCTTTAACAAGGTTGATGGAGCTCAAATTACAGGTACTGAAGGCAGAGATGATTACCGCTTGAAAGGGTGCAAAGATACCAATGTTGACATTTCTCAAAATGATGGAGTAAAGGATAATGTTGAAATTGGAAAATATAAAGCAAAAGGCGAAGAAACTAGAACGTCTTCAGGCGTAACTGTCGAAAAAGCTACGGGTGACAAAGTTAAGGAACATCAAGAAAAAGTTAAATAATTTATTATACCTTTAAATAATAAAAGCAGTAAAGATTAAATGGAACCCTAAAAATTAGACTAAGTAAAAAAAGTCTGTTTTAGGGTTCTATTTGCAGGTTAGCCTATTTTTTGAAAATATATAAAATGTAAAATTAACACTTGATTTTAAAAAAAATGTATGTTAAACTAACTACACACATAGTAATTAGACGATAAAGGAGAAAGTAAAAAATGGCAGTTCAACCAGTTGGCGCAAAAAGTGCAGTACAAATGGCTTATTTAAATCAAAAACCAACAAATTGGAAACTAAATGTTGCTCGTCATTCAACAAATACAATTATTCCAACTACAAAAGAAGAAATTGATGAAAAACAAAATAATGATTTATTAGTAAACTTGGATTACGTGGGCAGACAAGTTAAAGCATTATTAGACTTAACAGCAGGTAGAGAAGTTAAAGTTTTAAAAGATTCAAATCCACTACCTGAAGATGAATACAAAACTCCTGCTCAAAAACAAAAAGATGATGCAATTGTTCAAATCGGTTATATCGGTGACTGTTTGAATAAGTTAGTTAAAGCAAAAGCCGGAAATTTAGATGAATCAAAACCTAAAAAACAACACGGTTAGTATTTGTAAATATTTAGAAATAAAAGCGGGCGGACTTTATAAAAGTCCGCCCGCTTTCTATCTTTTCTATCTGTTAAGGTCTTAAAATAGATACTACAGAAACATCGTTCAAATATTTTCTTGCAATATTTTGAACTTGTTCCGGTGTTACAGCCTTAATCTTGTTTATTAACTCATCTTTAAAACCAAAGCCCATACCTAAAATTGCGTGGTGTGCCATTTGATTTGCTTGTTGAGCGTTAGTTTCTGTAATAAATTGCAATTTGCCAATATAGTTATTTTTAGCGTTAGTCAACTCTTGTTCAGGAACTAAAACATCTTTGATTTTTTGGATTTCTTCCTTGAATCCATCAAGTGAAGTTTGAATGTTTTTAGGTTCTGTTGCAATGTAAATATTAAAGTTTGCGCATTTTTTGTAGATTTCGTAAGAGCTTCTAACTGTGTATGCTAAGCCTTTTTTATCTCTAAGTTCACAGAACAATCTTGAAGATAATCCGCTAGCTCCTAAAAGAGTATTTAAAACTACAAATGCAGGATATTCCTCAGATGTTATTGTCGGAACTTGCCAACCTTGGAAAATTTGAGCTTGGTTTGCGTCAGGTTTTATGAATTCAACGGTTTCTGCTTTTTCAAGATGTGGCATTGGAATTTCACATTCATGAGATTCGTCATTTGGTAAATTCCCAAGATGTTTATTTAAAAGATTTTCTATTGTGTCAAAATCCATATCACCAACAAAAGAAAGTACCTTTTTGCCGTCATTCATAATTTCTTTATATGCATCAATTACATCTTGTTGTGTAATTTTATTTAGATTTTCTTCTATTTTTGTGAATGTATTTCCATAAAAATGGTTTTTAAATAGGGTTTTTACAAAGTTGTCTAATGCCCTTGTTCTTGCTGAATCTAATTCTGCCGGAATTTCACCTTCAAGTTTAACCTTTTCTTTTTCGAATTCAGCAAATGTTGAATTTTCAATGATATCTTGAAGTAGTTCTAAAGCTAAATCTAAATCTTCATTTAAGCAAACAACTCTAAAGCGAAGATAATCTTGTTTCATATCACAAGAAACTTCAATTGCATTTGCATCTAATTCGTTTGCAAGTTGTTCTGCTGAACGAGTTTTTGTACCTTGTAGAAGTAATCTATTCATTATTGAATAAATTCCTGCCATTTTTTCAGGTTTGTTAATGGCTACATTAAGTGACATTCCTATTCTTGGAGTGTTTTTGTTTTGTCTGTAAGCAACTTTAATTTTGTTTTTTAATTCGAATTTTTTCATAGTAATTTTATGTAAACACAAAATTATTAAGTTTTCAACATAAAATCTATAAGATTGATTGTAATTCAGTCTTTTTGTGGTATAGTCAAATCAGAAAGACATATAAGTTTATACACACTATTACAAAAGGAGAAAAAAATGTCAGAAAAACGTGTATACCTTTTCAGAGAAGGCAACGCAAACATGCGTAATGAGCTTGGTGGTAAAGGTGCTAACTTAGCAGAAATGACAAACTTAGGTTTGCCAGTACCTCCAGGATTAACAATTACAACAGCAACATGTATGGACTACATTAATCATGGAAACAAAATGCCAGAAAATTTAATGGCAGAAGTTAAATATGCATTGAAAGATGTAGAAGAACAAGCAGGTAAAAAATTCGGCGATTCTTCAAACCCATTATTAGTATCTGTTCGTTCAGGTGCAAGAGTTTCAATGCCAGGTATGATGGAAACAATCTTAAACTTAGGTTTAAATGATGAAACAGTTGAAGCAATGGTTAAATTAACTAACAATCCACGTTTCTGCTACGATTCATACCGCCGTTTCTTAACTATGTTCGGTTCAGTAGCTTGGGAAATGGACAGACAAAAATATTTTGAATCAGAAGTTGAAAAATTAAAAGCTAAAGAAGGTGTAAAATCTGATACTGAAATTTCAGCTGAAGGCTGGAAATCTTTAATTCCAATCTACAAAAACACAATTAAAGAAGTAACAGGTAAAGAATTCCCTCAAGATCCATATGTACAATTACAAGAAGCTATTGAAGCTGTATTCAGATCTTGGAATATTCCTCGTGCAGTTGCATACAGAAATATGAACAAAATCGATCACAACTATGGTACAGCAGTAAACGTTCAAACAATGGTATTCGGTAACATGGGTAACGATTGTGCAACAGGTGTATCATTCACTAGAAACCCTGCAACAGGTGAAAACAAGTTCTATGGTGAATACCTAGTTAACGCACAAGGTGAAGACGTAGTTGCCGGTATCAGAACTCCAAAACAAATCGCTGAATTAGAAACTGATATGCCTGAAATCTACCAACAATATGTAAATATTGCAAAACAATTAGAAAAAGGCTACCATGACGTTCAAGATATGGAATTCACAATTGAACGTGGTAAATTATGGATTTTACAAACACGTAACGGTAAAAGAACAGCAAAAGCTGCCATCAAAATTGCAGTAGATTTACACAATGAAGGTATTATTACAAAAGAACAAGCTATTCAACAAGTAGATCCTTATGCAATTTACCAAGTATTGTTACCTTGCTTCAATCCTGCAGCTGTAAAACACGCTCACAAAGTGTCTAAAGGTGTTAATGCATCTCCAGGTGCTGCAGTAGGTAAAATCGTATTCGATACAGAAGAAGCAGCTCAACGTGGTGAAGCTGGTGAAAAAGTTATCTTAGTAAGAATTGAAACTTGCCCAGATGATATTCACGGTATGGCAGTATCTCAAGGTGTATTGACATTAAGAGGTGGTGCTACATCACACGCAGCAGTAGTTGCTAAAGGTATGGGTAAACCATGCGTTTCAGGTTGTGAAGATTTAACAATCAACCTTGAAAAAGAAACAATCACTTGTGCTGATGGCACAGTATTCCATAAAGACGATATCATCTCATTAGATGGTGGTACAGGTGAAGTTATGGAAGGCGCAATCGAATTAGTTGAAGCTGGTATCGACCAAGACTTCGAAACTTTCTTCGGTTGGGTTAATGAAATCAAGACTATGACAGTTGAAGCAAACGCTGATACTCCAAAAGACGTTGAAAATGCATTAAAATTCGGTGCAGAAGGTGTTGGTCTTTGCAGAACAGAACACATGTTCATGGATCCTGATAGATTACCTTGGGTACAAAAAATGATTATTGCAGGTACTCCTGAAGCTAGAAAAGAAGCTTTGGATCACTTATTACCAATGCAATACAACGATTTCTATGCAATGTTCAAAGGTATGGGCGAATTGCCATTAACAATTCGTTTATTAGACCCACCTCTTCATGAATTCTTACCTTCAAAGATTGAATTAGTTGAAAAAGTAGCAACTAAAAAAGCTTTAGGTCAAGATTATTCTGAAGAACAAAAATTGTTAGAAACTGTTGAAAACTTATCAGAATCTAACCCGATGATGGGCTTACGTGGTTGCCGTTTAGGCTTAACTTTCCCAGAAATCAACGAAATGCAAGTAAGAGCAATATTCTCTGCAGCTTGTGATTTGAAAAAAGAAGGTGTAAACGTTAAACCTTACGTTATGATTCCATTAATTGGTCACGTTAACGAATTAAAAACTGCTAAAGATATCTTAGTTCGTGTTGCTAACGAAGTTATGACAGAAAAAGGTATCACTGTAGATTATAAATTCGGTACTATGATTGAAATTCCTCGTGCAGCATTAACAGCTGGCGAAGTTGCAGAATATGCAGAGTTCTTCTCTTATGGTACAAACGACTTAACTCAAATGACATTCGGTTATTCTCGTGATGATGCTGAAGGTAAATTCTTGAAAAACTATGTTGAACAAAAAATCTTACCTGCTAACCCATTCATCACATTAGACCAAAAAGGTGTTGGTAGATTAATTGAAATGTCAATTACAGAAGGTAAAGCAGTTAACCCATCATTAATCGGTGGTATCTGCGGTGAACACGGTGGCGATCCTGATTCAGTTAAATTCGCTCACAAAATCGGATTAAACTATGTATCTTGCTCACCATACCGTGTACCTCAAGCAAGATTAGCAGCTGCTCAAGCAGTTGTTGAACAAGGTACTTTAGTTAAAGCGTAGTCTTTAATTGAAACTCTTGAAATAAATTAAAACGGCGATGATTTCATTGAAATCATCGCCGTTTTTTCATTTTTTTACCACCACAATAAAGTGCAGAACGATGATTGCTGTCTATCACAATTGTGTTATTTAAAGCCTCAAAACAATTCTTTATACGTTTTAGTTATACGTAATGATGAATAAGGTTACTATTAATACGCACTTTGTTTAGATAATTTGTAACAAAATATAAAGATAAGTTTAAAGTCGTCAAACGTTTGGTGTATTAGCGATAGGATAGGGAACTTATTATCGTTTGTGTTAGCAATTTTTATTGTATATAATACTTTGTAATATTAAGGAGATTTTTTATGTTGAATATAAATTCATTGATGTTAAAAATTTTTGAAAATTTAAAAATAAATAAAAATTCGGAAGTTTCTTTAGGTGATTTGAATATGAAAAAATTAAATGAAAGTATTTTTAATTTTGATAATCCTAAAAGTGATGATTCGAATATTGGTTTGACTGTCAGCAAAAGCTCTAAAAATAATATTGATATAAATGCTTATCAAAATCAAGTTAATCAAGCAATATCTAATGCTAAAAGTAAAATGGCTTATCTTCAAAAAACGCAATATCCAACTGAACAAGATTTAATTTCGGAAACAGAATCAAGAATATCCTTAACAAAGTTAGCATATAATTTAGAACAACAGCTTGAAGAAGTAACAGGTGAAGATAAAGTTAAGTTACAATCTTTGATTAGTCAATTAAATCAAGTTATTACCGAACAAGATGCTATACGTGTATCTATGCCAATAAAAAGCAAAGGAAAAGAAGAAGCTGAATTGTATCTTAGTGTTATAGGTGATGATAGAGTTGCTTATGCTCGTTTTAATGAATTTATTTCTAAAACAGATTCAGTTCAAACCGAAGAAAATGCCAAAATATTAAAAAATGAAATCTCTCAGGAAAAAATAATCTATGATGGATTAGAACAAAAAATCAAAGAAAGTGAAGATTTAAAAGAAATAATAAATACTAGAAGGACAGGATTAGAAGGTTGTATTGAAAAATTAAATAAAAAAATTGATAATACAGAAAATAATGTTTAACTAACAACGGCGAGGATAAAATCCTCACCGTTGTTTTTTATTAGTCTTTTTTCGCATAAGATGGTGAATCCATGCAGTTTTTTAGATATTCAATTGTATGAATTTTTTCATCATAAAGATATTTTATAAAATCCAAGTAAGCCGGATTATGAGAACTTATTTTTAAATTTATCTCAAAACCTTCAGAACAAAAAGGTTCATAATCATAGACTACGTAACTATTGTATCGGCTTTTCCATTCTTTTTTGTCAATGCGGCTATTATTTTCGTCAATAACTGTTTCAAGCCATGCAACTATGTCTTTGTTTACGTTTTTCATTTCTATATGACAGTTTTGATAACGAGAATTATCCATATTACACCTACCCTGTATTAAAATTTTATATCTTAAACCAAAATTAAAAATCCCCATTTTGTCTAGTGTTTTTAGGTAATTCGGGTAATTCTTTTATTTTTTATTTGTTGTCTTTATTTTTATCTTTATATTGATATAAAGATTATGTAAGGATTTCTTAAATTTTTAAAATTTGGAATATAATAGAATTACAGAAAACGTATTGGAGGAATAAATGCAAGTTGACGAACTTTTAGAAAAATTGGACAATAATAATAAAAATCAATTAGAAAACGAAATTGTAAGCTTAGGCTCAAGTGCAGTACCTGTTCTTATTGAAAAATTACAAACATCTAAAGGTTTAGTTAGAGGTGTTGTTGCGATGTCTTTAATCAGAATCGGTGAAGATTCAGTTAGCTTGTTAAAAGAAGCTGCAAATAAAAACCAAGAATTTACTTGGGTTGCTGATTACCTAATCAATGAAATTGAAGGTTCAAAAGTAGCTTAATAAAAGATATATAATAAAGAGTAGAAAGTATAAAAACAGAAAAGACGAGCAATCGTCTTTTTTGTTGCTATAATAGTAGTGTTATGAAACTAGATTTTTTAAAGGGACACCCAAAGGGACTATATTTGTTATTTTGTGTAGAAATGTGGGAACGCTTTTCTTACTATGGTATGCGAGCATTGTTAGTGTTGTATATGGTTCAATACTTGTTTGCAGGCATGAATAAAGATGTTGCGACTCAATATGCAGGAAATATTTATGGCTGGTATACTGGACTAGTTTATTTAACTCCACTTGTAGGTGGATATTTGGCAGATAGGTACCTAGGACAACGAAAATGTATAGCCACAGGTACACTGGTTATGTCTATTGGTTTGTTTGTTTTAGCCCTAAGCGTTATTAGTCAAGATTTAATTTATAAAAATACATTCTTTGTAATAGGCTTAATCTTAATGATTTTGGCCAATGGCTTTGTTAAATCAAATATAAGTGCTGTTGTCGGAATGCTTTATGGTAGTAATAAACAAAAAAGAGATGCAGGGTTTACGATATTTTATATGGGAATAAACTTAGGTGCATTCTTTTCTCCGTTAATTTGCGGAACTTTAGCCACTGTTTATGGCTTTCAATACGGCTTTATGGCTGCCGGTTTTGGTGTTTTAATTGGATTTTTAATTTATAAGTTGGGCGAAAAACCTTTGTTGCAAGATTGTGGTTTGAATCCTTACCGACGAATAGAGAATAAAAATAAAACCGAAGATAGAGATTTAAGATTAAGAGAAAAACGTAAATTGTGGGCTCTTTATGTTTTAATGGCTTTTTCCGTTGTATTTTGGCTATGTTACGAACAGGCTGGATGCTCAATGGCATTGTTTGCTGAAAACGAAACAAATAGAGCTATAACTTTATTTGGACAAAATTTTGTAATGCCATCACAATATTTTCAATCATTAAATCCATTGTTTATTGTCACTTTTGCTCCTTTAATGTCTATTTTATGGGGTGTTTTGCATACAAATAAAAAAGAACCTACATCTGTGCAAAAGTTTACAATAGGTTTAGGGTTGATATCTGTAGCCTATTTAATTATGGCAATAGCAGCCCATTATTCAGTAATTTCATTGGTTTCTCCAATGTGGTTGGTAGGTGCATTTTTTGTTGCAACAATAGCTGAACTTTGTATATCGCCGATAGGATTATCTTTAGTTACAAAACTTGCCCCTGTAAAATTTGCATCCTTAATTATGGGGTGTTGGTTTTTATCTAGTTTTATAGGTAATTTAGGTGCAGGTGTTTTTGCAGGTTTTTACGAAAAGATTTCACATTCCTTGTTTTTCTTAATACTTGCTCTGACTTCTGCAATCGTATGTTTTATTTTGATGTTATTAATTCCATTACTAAAAAAATGGATGGGGAAATCATAATTCCACTATTAATACGATAAAATTATTTTTAAAAGTGTTAATATTATGGTATGTTAACATGCGAAACTGTGGATAAAGATTTAAAAGCAGTGGGATTAGAATTAATGTTCTTAACTCCTGAAAAATGCTCACACGAAGATGGTGTGACAGCTGTTGAATTGGCAAAAATGGTAGGTTTGTCAGTTGATGTTGTTAAGAAAAAGTTGGTTATTTTAAAAGATAAAGAAATTGTTCAGGTAAAAGGGATTAATCCAAAGTATTGGAAATTTGATGATTACAAATTTCAAAGAATGGATGAAGATGACGAGGTATATAAATTACTTTGTAACTTTGATGATGTCGATTTTGACAGATATTTTCAATATTAATTGTAATGCAATAGTGAATATTGTATAATTTTTTTATGATTAATTACTTGAAAGAACATAAAACTGAGACGATATTACTCTTTGTAATAACTGTTTTTGCATTAAATTTGCGTATTATAGCATTGCTTAACTTTGGTGATTTATGGGTAGATGAACTTTATAGCAAATATTTTGCAAGTCAGGGGAATGCTTTTGATATAACAAAAACTCTGTTTTATGAGGATTTTCATGTACCGCTTTATTTTGTTCTGCTACATTATTGGTCATGTTTATTTGGTCCGGCTGATAATGTTCTCAGGTTAATGGGGCTTTTGATAACAACATTAACAATTCCGGTAAGTTATTATGTTGTAAAAGATTTGTTTAATGATTTTGCTGGCTATATGGTTGCAGGATTTTTAGCAATAAGTGCTTTTAATATTCACTATTCAGTTGAATTAAGATTTTATGGGATAGCAATTTTGTTTGCACTTTTATCAACATACTTTTTTGTAAAGTTATCTCAAAATTTTAATAAAAAATACGTGATTGCATATTCTATATTTACGCTATTGCTTTTGTATACGTATAATTTTTCATTTATGTATGTTTTTTGTCAGTTTGTAATAGTGTTAATTTATTTTATAAAAAAACAAAAAGAAACACTTAAGTTACTTTCATTATATGCAATTATAGGTGTTTTATACTTGCCTGTAGTGGTAATAATTTTACATAATGTAATGACTTATCAATCTTCAATATTACAATTCGTACGTGATATTTTTGCCTTTGATTTATCTTGTTTATTTACCCTTTTAATGACAATTTATACAAATTGTTTTGAGCAATTTACTACAAACGATATTATGCGGAACTATTACTATTTTAAGTATTTGTTTAGTTTTGAGGGAATACTTTATGTACTATTGCCAATAATGATAGGTCTTTATGGGTTAGCATTAGCATTAAAATCTAAAAACGAAAAAGTTTATTTATTTGTACTTCCGTCAATCTTGTTGTTGCTTATTCAAGTATGTTTAGTTCTTAATCATACTTTGGCTTTTGTTTTGAGATATACAATAATTTCAACAACAGTAATTTTAATTACTTCTATTGTTGGCTTAATTTTGCAAATAAAAGCCAATAAAAATGATAAGAATGAATTTGTTATAGCTATATGTTGCTTATGGTTTATTCTTAATTTGTTTTTTTTATTTACAGCAGGTAAATACTCAGTAATGAACAGAAGGATTGTTTATTCTCAAAATTTATTACCGACTGTACAAAAATTAGATATAAAATCAGACGATTATATTTTTACCCCAAGGTTCGACAAATTAATTAGCTTTTATGTGCCAAAAGGTAATCATATTGATATAGATACTTATGATGCTTTATTTTTAGGTAACCGACCTAAAGATATAGAATTTATCTTTGGAAAAGATTTGTCATCAAAATTAGACCGTAAAATGGCTAAAACTTATCTCTACGACTATATTGTAAATGATTTACCATTGATTTATTTACACAAAAATTTAAAAGAAAAATATTTTTCAAAAATGCATAAAGGACAAAGGTTTATAATTGTTACTGATGAAGCGTTAGATGCTTTAAAAACAAACCAAGAATGGTTCAAAAAAGATATGAATGTTTATGCGAGAAGTGCAATTTATTACACGCTTTCAGCTAAAATTCTAAATGATTCAATTAAATTTGCAAAACAAGATTTAATATATAAACAACATATACAACCAAGTAATATGTTTGATATTTATATTTTTGAAAAGGAATAAAATTAAGGCGCAGCCGTACCGGCTGCGCCTTAATTTTATTTAAACCTTCTGATAAACAAATCAAATGAATTAATCAAAAATTCTATAATATCATCGATTCGGAGTTTTGACTTTCCTTTTACTCTATCGATAAAATCAATAGGTATTTCATATGTTTTTGTTCCAAGTTTTATGCATTCAAAAAGGATGTTCATTTGGAAGGCATAACCTTTTACGTTTAGATGCTCTAAATCTATTTGCTTTATAAAGTCTGCTCTAATTGCTCTAAAGCCAGATGTGCAATCTTTAACTTGCATTAATCCTGCGACAAAACGAGCAAATATATTTCCATATTTGCTGTTCATTTTTCTAATGAATGGCCAATCTGTAGGTATAGAACCTCCTTTTATGTATCTTGAACCAATTACAAAATCATAGCCTTTGTTGATTGGAGGCAATATCTCTCTTAATTTTTCAGGAGTATGTGAAAAATCTGAATCCATTTCAATTAAAACTTCTGCATTCAAGTTATCAATTGCATATTTAAAGCCTGCTCTATATGCTTTACCAAGACCACGGGTATTGTTTTCTAATAAATAAATATTCGGGTTTGATTCTTGCATTTTTTTTACAATATTTGCAGTCCCATCGGGAGAATTATCATCAACAATAAGTGTGTTGATTTCAAAGCCTTCTATTTGTGGAATTACTTTAAATACTTCATTTAAAAAATCTTTGATATTCTCTGCTTCATTGTAAGTTGGTAAAACTATAGTAACTTTCATAATAAATCCTTATAAAATACAGAGTAATCCATAAGCCGTGTTCTGTTTTAGATAATTATCTGTCTGGGAATGCGATTGCTCGCAAGCTCTAGCGATTTGTCTGAAGTTGGCGGACAGCCTTTGTAACCTTCAAGTTAATCTTGCATTCGACTGGGGTTTACCTAGCCAATAACTCTCGTTATTGCTGGTGAAGCTCTTAACTCACCGTTGCACCATCGCCTGTGATATAAATCCATCGGCAGTTTCGTTCATTGTAAGTCTTAAACCTTATAAGCGGAACGAGTTCATTTCTGTGGCACTTTCCACCGACTCACGCCGTCCAGAGTTTCTCTGGCAGTCTGTCCTTGAATGCACGGACTTTCCTCACATTTCTGCGCAATTATCCGATTACTCTGTTCCTAAATTTTAGCATAAAAATAAAATGTTAAAAAACGCGAACTTATTTGTGATAAGTTTCTCCCTTTATTATTTTAAAAGCCCTATATATTTGTTCTACTAAAATTAATCTTGCAATGTTGTGTAAAAATGTCATTTTAGAAAGGCTTAACTTGTAATCGGCACGATATGAAACTTTTTCTGAAATTCCGTGAGAAGAACCAATTACGAATACAAGTTCATTTGTACCGGAATTTGCGATAGCGTTAATTTGTTCTGCAAAGTCTTCAGATGGTAGCATTTTACCTTCAATTTCCATTGTTATAACAAAAGAAGAAGGTTTTATGAATGATAAAATCTTTTCAGCTTCCATATCAAGACTTCTTTTTATTAAATTGTCGTCTTTGACTTCTACAGGTTTTATTTCAATAACTTCAATAGGGCAATATGGTGAAATTCTTTTTAAGAATTCATCAACACCGACTTTCAAGTATGATTCATTAACTTTTCCTAATGCTATAATTTTAATTTTCATTGCTTAGATATATAGATTGCGATGGGAACGCAAAATCTATCCCTTCTTTTCTGTATTGTGTAATAATTTCAGTAAGTACGTTTTCTCTAACTCTTCGGAAATTGTCTATATCACCGTACTTTATGTATGCTGTAAATTCAATATCAATTGAACTTGCACTTAGTTCTTTTAAGAAAACTTTGTTATTTTCTGTAATATCATCGTTTGAATTTAAAATATCTTTTATTATTTGGATAGCTCTTTGAATTTTTTCGTCACTTGTATCGTAAGTTATACCAATTGTTGCTCCAATGCGACGTTCCTTAATTGCTGAAATATTAGTGACAAGAGCATTTGCAACGATGTTATTTGGTAATGTAATTATAGAGTTATCAATAGTTCTTATTTTTGTAGAGCGAAGTGTGATGTCAATAACAGTACCTTCAATGTTGTCAATAATAACATAATCACCTAAGTCAAATATTTTGTCGTAAAGAACTGCAAATGAACCAAAAATGTTGGCGATAGATTCCTTTGCTGCAAAGCTGACAGCCATACCGATGATACCAAAACCGGCAACAAGAGATGTTATTGAGTAGCCATGCGCTTGCATAACAGAGGCTGCGATGATTAACATGACAACTGTTTTTGCTATTTTACTTAAAATAGGACAAAAACTTAGTAGCCTTGCACTGTTTTCGTGTCTTTTTCTAATATTTTCTCTAATTTTTTTATCAAAGAAATCAATAATTTTAATCGATGCAATGATGACAATTATTATAATTACTATTTCAATAAGTGTATCGATGTTAGTTTTAATAAATTCCATAGTTTATTCCTTTAAACTTATTTTATCATAAAGTAATTTTTATATTGATTTTTTATGAATTTTATTATAAAATGAACTTACAAATAAACAGACTCTTGCGGAAGTAACTCAATGGCTAGAGTCCCTGCCTTCCAAGCAGGTTGTTGCGAGTTCGAGTCTCGTCTTCCGCTCCATTTAAAAGACTTACATTATTGTAAGTCTTTTTATTGTTTTATTGATCTTTTGGTCTATCCTAAGTTAAATCCATTGATTGATGTCATGACATGCAAAAACATATAAACTAATAATGTCAGAAGAAAGACATCAAGACGTGTTAATGAATAACAAGGGGTGGAATTGTGAAACGTTTAATCACTACATTAATGATATTAGTTGTAACTGCAATGAGTGCAAATGCAGCCAATGAAGAAAAAATGAATGTATTGAATTCTATTGAAATTGATTCATTGAAAGATACATACACAATTACTTTGGATACTAAATCTGAAGTAAATATGAAACGTACAATTCAGTCTGCAAACAATATGATTTTGACTTTGAAAAACATTAAACCTTCAAAATCATTAAACACAATTTATAAAAACGCTGCAGAAGTTGATAGTGTAATGGTTGAACCTGTAGGTGATAATTCATTAAATATTATTATACAAGCAAATAATATTTCAAATTCAGCGGTAACTTTTAATACAGAAGAAGCAACATTGGAAGCTACAAATAATAAATCTGTATTGGATGGAACTTCTGCAAAAAAATCAAATAAAAAACATTCAAATAAAGATAAAATAGTTTTATCAGCGCCGGTAGATGCGTATGCACCTGTTTATCAAGAAGAATTTGATGAAGAAGATATGGATAATGAAAATCCTGTATCTGGAATTTTTGCAATGATAAAGAACTTTTTAGGTCAAGGTAATATTTCAAATATTGTATCTACAGGCTTAATCGGTATAATTTTATTTTGCGGTATTAAATTATTCAAAAAAGAAGAACCTGAAACAGCAATTGGCTTGGCACAAAGCTTAAAAGACAGAGAATTAAGCTTGTATAAAGATATGTCAATGAGAGGTGGTGTTGTAGGACCTATGTCTTTAGAAAGACCACAAGAGTCATTGGCAATTCCAAGACCGCAATTAACAAAACAACCAGTTGCTCCTCAGGTTGCTAAACCATCAGTAAACTCAAAAGCGGGTTATGGCATGAGAGCTTACCAAGCAAGTACAAAAAATCCATATATGTCATCAGATATTATGATGCAAAGATTATCAGCATCGGCTCAAAATGCTCAATCAGTTGCACCACAACCAAAGATGATGTCAACTGTAGGTTCAAGAGTTAACCAAAACCGTATGAACTTGGGAATTAATAGACCTGTTCAAAACATGTCTGCTCCTGTAGCTAAAGCTTCAAACATTGATAGTATGAAGTTTTTAGAATCTATGACACAAATTTATGAAAAGAATGGACGTACAGACTTAGCACAAGGTCTAAAAGCAGGTATGTTAAAAGCAAAATCTAACGTGTAAACACAGTAATAATTTTAATAAACACATGACAACATTAACACATGGAGCATAAATAATGCTCCTTTTTATTTTACTTTGTTCTGTTTGTAACAAAATGTTAACATGAGCTTAAAAGGTCTAAAGTTCATGTAACGTAGTGCCGACATGACATGTGTAGGTATTGTGTATATGAAAAAAAGGATGTGCATTATGTCAACAAATCCATTTGATAAAATTAAATCAAGATTAGACAATCCAAGTTCAGCAAATGCTGGTGGTATAAGCAGCTCTGGTTCTGCTTATAGAACACGTCTTTCAAATATAACAAAGCAATATGACGAAGCAACATCTATCTTTAATAATAGCTATTCAAACTTAAAAGCTAGTGCTGAAGCAGAAGTTAAAGCTGTTAATGATAGATTGAAAAAACAACAACGTACACAAGCAATTCTTGGTACATTGACTTCATTGGCAACATTAGCACCTAAAGCTATGAGTTTTGTAAATTCTATCAAAGCTTGTAAGGCTGCAAGTTCAAATTCAAAAACAACACCTCGAGAAAAACAAAACCAACTTCAACAATTTACTCAACAACTAAATGAAGCAAAATCAAAATTATCAAGTTCAGAAGCTGAGGTTAAAAAATTAGATTCAGAAATTGCAGACTTAAAAGCAATTGTAAATGACAGTAAAGCTGCTGCAGAAGCTCAAAAGAAAGTTGATACAAAGACAGCTGAATTAAATAAATTAGAAGCCTTAGACGACAATACGGATGAAACTTTGAAAGGCTTAACTCAAAATATCGAAACACAAAACGGTATAAAAGCAGAAGGCGAAAATGAAAAGAATTCAGCAAACGAAGAATTATTTGCTGCAAATGCAGAATTAAAACAAGCTGAAGCAATGCCAATGACTGTAAAAAAACAAACCGGAACAGATCCGACTACCGGTGCTCCTATTTATACAGAAGTTGAAAATACTGCACGTAAAGAAGCTATAAAAGCAGCTCAAGATAAAATTGCAGCTGCCAAGGAAAAAGTTAAAGCTGCAGAAGATAAAATTAATAAAGCTGAAACTGAAATTAAACAATTAGAAAAACAAAAAACAAAAAGAAAAAATGAAATAGCAACTCAAATTGAAGCTAAAAAACAAGAGTTGAATGCAGCTAAAGAAGAAAATGCAAAAGTAGCAAGTGCAGCAACAACTTTAAAAGAAAAAGAAACAGAAAGAAAGAATAAAGATGCTGAAAGAGCAAGATTGAGCGGCGAAGTAACTCAATTTGAAACAGCAATTGCAGAATTAAAGAAAGCAGCAAATGCCCCTTCAACACAACAAAATGAAAATGAAGATCCAAAGAAAAAGAAACAAGCTTAATAAAAAATATACATAACAAAATCGCCGAGTGTTAACAATTGTTAACACTCGGCGATTTTTATTAAAGGTTTTATTATATTATACCGACATACATGGTGTATGATAACATGTGTATGATGAAATAGGAGTAAAGCTTATGACAAGTAGATATGATTTAAAATTGAACCAATCGAATGAATCTTATAGTAATTTTAAGGCAACAACAGGTCTTTCTTATAAAGAAACATCAATAAACGGATTATATAAATCTGCAAAAACTACAGTTCAAGAAACGACGGATGAAGTAGAAAGATCAACAACTTCTACATCTACTAAAAGTGCAAAGACTGCGCAAACTATAGCAATGAGTTTAGCGGCACTTACAGCTTTAGCTCCTGTTGCAACAACAATTATCGGTTCAAAAGGTACAAAAGTAGCAGCCGGTACAAATGTCGATGCTAATTTAAAAGCTTTTCAAGAAGATGGTTCTAAATCAAATAGAAAAACTTTAGAAAAAGATTTGGTAGCATTAAGAAGCCAAAGAGATCAATTAGAAAGTTCAATTGAAGCTAAAAATAATCAAATCGCTGAATTAGATAGTAAAATGAAATCAGAATCAACAGATGGTAAAATAAAAGCCGATACTCAACAACAAATTGCTGATATAGATAAAGAATTGTCAGGTGCTGATAAAGCACAAGGTTATGGTAAAACTTTAGCTGACATTGAAGCAAAACAAGGTGAAATTTCAGGTGTTGATACTAACATTAAAACCCTTGAAGGTAAGAATGCAGAAACTGTAAAAAACAGAGAAACAGCTCAAGCTGAAAAAGACACAGCGTCAAAAGAATCAGCAAAATTTGCTACTGAAATTAGTAACGGTGAAAGTAAATTACCTGGTTTAAAATCTACTTTATCAACTGCAGAAGGCAACCTAAAAGCTGCTAAAAAAACTGATAAAGAAGGTAAAGTTGATTCTGCAAAAGTTTCAGAATGGCAAAATAAAGTAAATAATGCAAAAACAGAATTAGAAAATAAAGAAAAAGAAATATCTAAAGCTAAAGAAAACAAAAAAGCTCAAGATAAAATTGTTAAAACAAAAACTAAAGAAATTGATGGCTACAACAAATCAATGACAGATGGTAAGACAAATGTTAAAGAATTGTTGACAAAAAAAGAACAATTAACTGCTGAAGAAAAAGCATTGCAAGATTCTGCAAGTTCTCAAAAAGAAACTTTGGTAAATAAAAAAGCTGAATTACAAAAAATATTAGATAAAGGTGTCGTTAAAGATTTAGCAGAACAAAAACAAGCATTGGAAGCAGAAATAAAAGACATTAAAGACAATCAACTAAAAGCATTAGATGAAAAAATTGCAACAGTTGAAAAAAGTTTAGATGTAAAATCTTCAAAATCAACAGCAAAAACAAATGCTGATGTAAAAACCGAAAATAAATCTAGTGCTCCGCCTGCAGATAATGTTAAAAAAGAAGATGAAAACGATATGTCTGCTGAATACTTAGATGGTGAAAACAAAAAGTTGTCAAAGGCTGTAGACAAAGGTAATGATAAAACTGGCAATCCTGCGGCTACAAATAAAAATGGTACAGTGGATGCAAAAGTTGATGATGCGGGCAACAACGATAAAAAAACTGATCCACTTGCTGAATTTAATGCAAGAGCAAAGGCTGCAACTGATGCTCAAGCTGAAAGAATCAAAAATGCGAATGCTCAAACAAAAGCAGACCGTCTAGCAACTTGGCAAGATGGAAAGAAAGTAGATGTTTCTATAGATGGCAATAATTATGTATCAACATTATCTACATCAAATGATGGCAAAACAAAAGCATACGAAATTAATGGTAAATATTATCCATTAGATGATAAAGGATTCCCAGATATGGCAAAAGAATTAAAGAAAGAAGACTTTATTAAAAAATAAAATATAATTCATTTAATAAAAAGTCCTGAGTGTTAAACTCAGGACTTTTTTATATTATAGCGAATTATTAAATCTTATTAGTTGTTGTACAATACATATCTTGCAGCATAACCATTTGGTAATACTTGTTGACCTTTGAATACAACAGAGAATTGGTCAATGATTTGAGCGTTACCATCGTGGCAAACACCGGCAGGGTGAGTGATACCTTTGTTATCAACAGTGTTTGACGAATCAACATTAGCATCATTATCTACATAACTGTTATTGCTACCTTCTTTCATGTTAGCCATACAGTTTGATAATCTATTAGGTTTTCTCTTACCGTTTACATCTACGATACCAACACAACGACCGTTTCTACCTGCTACGTTGTAGTTTGTACAGTGGTGCATGTTTGTAGGGTTGTATGAAAGAGTCATACCATCAGCAAAGAACAATGTATAGTTTGTAGCAGCCAAATGCATTGCTTGAACTTCTTCATCGTTAGTACCGTTACCTAAAACAGCTCTTACAATGTGCATTTTATCATTCAAAATCTGGTATAATGAATCTTCACCTGTAGCTGTATTTGTAATATCAGCAAAATCAACGTAATTCAATGCAACAGACATTGTTACTGCTTGGTTCATAGCTGATAAAATCTTTTTGTAAGCTGTCTTCATTTCAGAAGAGTTTGTGTTTGACATCAATGTCGGAATTGTCATAGCAGCAACTACACCAATGATACCTAGTGTAATCAAAACTTCTGCTAAAGTAAAGCCTAAATGTTTTTTCATAATTCGCCTTTCTTTCAGTATTTTGTACATTTTATTACTATAAGTATAACTCTAATCCTATCAGATTCGTATATCTAAGTCAAGCATTTTTAGCTAAATGCGAGCCTTTTTTACAAAAATCATTCAGATAGCGTACTAATATAATACCACAGAATTATATTTTCTAACTCTAAAGTATTAGTTATTCTGAATATTGTTACAAAAGTTCAAATACTGTTTTATTGCTCCATGTTGGAATTTATTGCTATTGCTGTAATATAACCAGTCGACCAACAGTTTTGTAAATTGAATCCGCCACAATATCCATCAACATCTATTATCTCTCCACATAAATATAATTTGTCTACAAGTCTTGATGACATTGTCTTTGAATTGATTTCTTTTAGTGAAACGCCACCACAGGTTACTGTTTCACCGTTTTTTCTTGTTTTTATTACCTTTATTTTATATTTTCGCATAGTACTATTGACTAATACTTTAGTATTAGATTTTATTTCATAACCTTTTTGAGTTAAATTGATATTTTTTAACATTTCACTTACAAATGCTTTTGGTAAAAATTCTGAAAGTATATTTTTAAGTTCTTTATGTGGATTTTTATCAAACAAATTTTGTAAATCCATGTCTTTATTTACAAAATCTGTAGTGATTTCATAAGGTAATTCTTTTCTTGCATTTATTGATGATAATTCAAATATTGCAGGTCCTGTTATTCCGTCATTTGTAAATAATATGTCGCCTTCGATTTTGTTCTTACCGCTTGTAATTAAACAATTTTGCAAACTTACACCCTGTAACTCTTTAAAATTAGGTTCGGTTACAACTCCTACCAATGACGGTTTCGGCTCAATAATTGTATGTCCTAAGTCACTCAATAACTTGTAATTACTCTTTCCGCCGATTGCAACAACTACTATATCAAAATAATAGCTTGCGTTAGAACTCTTTACCTCAAATCCATTTTCTAATTTTTTTATTGAGATAATTTCTTCTTCTTTAAATTTGCAGTGATGTAACTTTGAAAGTATTGCATTTCTTACATCTTGGGCACTATTTGAGATTGGAAAAATTCTTCCGTTTTCTTGTGTATAGGTTTTTATTCCTATTTTTTCAAAAAAATCTAATGTGTCTTGTGTTCCAAATTGAGAAAAAACAGAATACAGGAATTTTTCACCTCTAGGATAATTTTTTGCCAAATCTTTAAAATTATATTCGGCATGTGCTAAATTACATCTTCCTCCGCCCGTTGGCAAAAGAGTTTTTAGAGGTTTTGATTTATCAAAAAGTGTAATTTCAAATGACTTATCAAGATTGCACGCTGTCATGCAACCTGCCGGACCACTTCCGATAATTGCAATTTTTTGTCCCATTCTTATACTCTTGTTCCGTATAAATAAACCATTTCCGGATTTTCCAGTTCATCATGCAATTGCATAATAGTTTTCTTCAATGTCGGATGCACAAAATCCGGTGCTAATTCTAACATTGGCACGATGGTAAATGCTCTTTGATGAAATAGTTTATGTGGAATAGTCAAATTTTCTTCATTAACAATTTTGTCGTCGTAAAAAATAATATCGATATCAAGAGTTCTATCGCCGTAGTGACCTTCAATTTCTCTGTTACGACCTAACTGGGCTTCTATTTTGTGGCATGTTTCAAGTAATTCTTGAGGTGTTTTTGATGTTTTAATTTCAATCATTGCATTAACAAACCAGTTGTCAGTATTAACGCCCCAAGGTTCTGATTCGTAAAATGCAGAAGTTCTAATCAAGCTAGTGTCATCAAGTCCGTCAAGAATTGATGTCGCTTGTTGTATATATCCGACTCTGTCGCCTTTGTTTGAACCTAAACTTAAATATACTATTGCCATACCCTCATTCTTAAACGAAAATCTACTTTTGTCAATCGTTTTTTTATGTGATAAAATTAAGGCATGAAAAAGACAGTTATCGCATATTTACACACCCACTGGGACCGAGAGTGGTACAGAGAATACGAAGTATTTAGAATACGACTTTTGAGAGTTTTTGACAATGTTTTAAATTTATTGGAAACTCAAAAAATTCCTTGTTTTTATTTCGACGGACAAACAGCTGCACTTCAAGATTACTTAGAAATCCGCCCTGAAAAGTTAGATTTGATAAAGCAACTTATTGCGCAAAAACGTTTATTTATCGGACCTTTTTATACTCTTGTTGATGAATTTTTAACTGATAAAAATTCCTTTGAACACAATTTAAAAATGGGATTGGAATACTCTCGTTCATTGGGTTGTACAGATTTTATCGGCTATCTTGCAGATACTTTTGGACATTCAAAACAAGTTACAAAAGTTTTTAACGATTTCGGTATAGATAAATGTATGGTTTGGCGTGGTTGCGGTGATTTTCCTGCAGAATTTAAATTCTGTGGTATTGATACTGTAAATTTAGTACGTGGTTACTTTATGGACTTTTTCTCTGCTCCTTTTGATATAGACAAAAAAGCTCAATGCATAAAAGACAATTTAGACAAAATTGCTGAAAAATCAGGTGATGTTTTACTTTTACCAATTGGTGCTGACCATTTAGGCATTGAGGTTGACATTGCTGAGCAAATTAAAGCTGTAAACAAACGTTTGGATGGTTACGAATTAAAATTAGGCTCACCATTTGAATATTTTGAACTGGTTAAAGATAGTTTTAGTAAGTTTGAATGGAACGATGAATTAAGAGATAATTCAAAGACATTTATTTTGTCAGGTTCTTATTCTTCAAGATTAGATATTAAGTGTTTGAACGTAGAATGCTGTTATAAATTACCTTTAGTAGACAAGCTACAACGTAGGTTTAATTTTGGGTATGATAATTTAATTAAATATGCTTACAAATTGTTGTTGCAAAATCAAGCTCACGACGGAATTTGTGGTTGTTCGGTTGATGATGTTCATGCAGAAAACATTATTAGATACAAAAAAATCTTACAAATTTGCCAAACAATAATTGATGAATTTAGATTTAAACATGAGTTATCTATTGTAAACTTAGGAGATAAAGAATTTACTGGATTTCTTGAATTTGAATCTTGCAAAGAATTAGACTATTGTCAAAAGATTTTATCCAGAAAAGGTTTTGATAATAATATTCTTCAAAATACTCAAAAAATTCCTGTAACAGAGGATTACAGAGATATTTATACATATTTGACAGAAGTTAAAAATTTAAAACCTCAATATTTGGTACAAATTCCTGAAATGTCAGTAGAAACAGATTTAGAAGTTTCTGAAAATTCTATTTCAAACTCAAAAATTTCACTAAAAGTTATTGGCAACAATATTTTAATTAATAATGATATTCAGTTAGAATTTGTCGACTATATTGATAATGGTGACAGTTATAATGACGGACCTGTTGCAGATGATGAGGGCGTTACTGCTGATATTATTTCAACAAAAAAATGTATGGATGGAACCTTACGTTCTGCGTTAAAAATTGAAACTTCATTTTTTGATGTGATTGTTTCATTAGATAAGTATTCTGATTTATTACAGTTTAAAATTGATTGGAATAATGATGAAATTAATCACCTGATTCAGGCAAAATTTATTTTAGGCGAAAAAATTTCTAAAACTTATTCCGAAGATTTTAACGAATTAATAGAACGAACTTTTGATTCTGATTACGATATCCGTAAAAATTTACCTAAAACGAGAGGTATTGAGGCAAAAACTAACACTGCGCCAATGCAAAGATTTGTTTGGGCTAATAATTTGGGTATATTTACAAAAGGTATAACTCAATATGAGGTGTTTAAAGATATGTTATCAATACCATTATTGCGTTCTACAGGTGTGATTTCAAATCCTAAAAATTCATCTCGTTCAACTCCTGCAGGTCCTCCGTTAGAAACTCCTGCGCTACAACAATTAGGAAAAAATAGCGCTGAATTTGCCTTATACTGTGGTGATATCAAAGGATATGACAGCAATATAGATAAAATATATCCACAAGTAATTGTTTAATATTTGTTAAAATACATGTCAATTTTTTGAGAAAAAAATACTTAATCATGATGTAAGGTTAAGGTTATTATTTTTTGCGTGTGCAAGAAAGGTTAAAATAGAATTAAATGGTTGCAAGTATTAGTTTTGGCTCTAATGCCATTAAAAGTTACGACAAACAAAGTGATATAGTTTATCCAAATGTTATTTCACAATCTGAAGTGAAAGAAGGACACGACAATCAATCAGGCAAAGTGGCTAAAACCCTGATGTCGCAAGCTGGTACGTTTGTTGTAGCTGCGGGAGTTCAGGCTCTTGCTGGAAAAGCAGGTATAGCTAAAGAAGTTGTAAACCCTCATAATGCACTTCAAAAACTTCAAAATCTGATTGCAAACAAAGGTGCAAAATTTGAAAATGAAGTTTTAAAATGGGTTGACAGAACCAAAGGTTTTGTTAAAAAACAAGAAAAAACCGACAAGTTAATAAAACAAGCCGGACTTGATAAAACAGTTTAAAAAAGGCGCCGTTTGCTTTGCAAACGGCGCCTTTTTTATTGTTTATTTGTTAATCTTTAATTCTAAACATTTTTTTGAAGAAATTTTTAACTTTTTGAACGAATGTTGGTTTTTCTGCTGTAACAGCAGTCGTTTGTTCTGAATTTTCTTCTGTTTTAGGAGTTATAACTTGAACTGTTTTTACAGTGTAAGCTTGCATATCTTGTCCAACCGGTTGAATTGAAGTTGTTTGTACTTCTTCTGAAATATACATTGGACGTCTTAAGTCTTCCCATTTTTTCTTTAACTTTTCTTGAGGAGTCATTTCAACGGGTTTACCTAGTCCAGCAAATTTATCAGGTTTATAATCTCTTGGCGGAATAATGCCTTGTCTTGTAAATGAATCTTGAAGTTCACTAAGACTTAATTCTTGTCTATGGCATGCACAATGTTCACAGTTACAATTTTTGGCTTGCATTACTGTTGGGGCTTGTGAATATTGAGATGTAGTAGGATTTATGCCTAACATAATAAAATCCTTCCTTTGTAATTACATATACTGTAACACTCGTGAAGGATTTTTTTGCTATTTTATTTCGGAAATTTTACGATTGTTTACATTCCACTAAGCATTGCTTTGTCCATTTTATTTTTGTAGAATTCAGTATTGATATTTAATCTTCTACCTATTTCAAGCAACATATCAACAAACTCTCTATCAGTTTCGTTTTTAATATCAGTGATATTGTCAATATATTCACCAACTTCGTGGAAAATTCTTGAAAAATAGATGTTTTGAGCCTCTTTTATTTCTACTTTTAAATCAAGTTTTTCAATAAAATCAAATATTTCAAGAGTTGCTTCAGCTTGATGTATTTCAATGCTGTTTGCTAATCTGTTAATATTTTGTAGAAGTTTATGGCTAAAGAATTCGCTTGAAGGTCTTTTATCGATTTCAATACCAATGTTTTTTGCCTCAAGGTTAATATCTGCAGCTTGTTGAATAACTTGAGGATCAAGGTAACTCTTTGAATCTTTAATCAATTTATTGAATTGTTGTGCAAGAGTATAACCTGCCGCAAGTTTGAATTCATCAGGAATGCTTAAACCTAAACTTTGCATTTGATAAATTGAATCTTTACCTTCGTTATATAATTCATTGTATGTTTGTGCGAATTTGTCCATTCTGCCTTTTAGCATAATTTCTAAAATCTTGCGACGTTCTTCAATGAAGATATCTTTTAGTGTGAAGTATTCAGCACCAAAATACTCATCAATTGCTCTAATAATTTCAGTTAGAGGATTTAACATGAATGTTCTGACAAGTTCTTTTTGTAATTTTGTATATTCAGTTTCTGACTCAAATTCTCTAATTGCACAGTGGAAATCGCCACCTTGATATTGCATTAAAACGAACATTAAATCTGATTTTTTAAGTGTAACTTTTGAAAGAACTTCAATATGTCCAATTACAAAATTCATGTTACCTTTTTGAACTTTTTTATAAGATTTTCTGTTTATTTTATAGCAATAAACATCTTGTTCGTCATCAAAATCTTCATAAAGAGAGCTTATTGCCCACAACGATGCAATTTGTTTTACAGTTACAACAGATGGTTTTACAAATCTTTCGTAAATATCTTTTCCGTTGCCATATTCTTTGAAATTACTTTGAGCATTGCTTAAGATATCTAAGAACTTACTTTCTAAATCTTTAGTTGTAAAGTTTTCAGCAAGTTGCATTGCTCTTGCTGCGTATTTCATTATTTGTGTTGTTTCAATGCCTGAAATTTCAGAGAAAAACCAACCGCAACTTGTATACATTAACATTGCTTGACGTTGAATTTCTAGCAATTCCATGCCATTAACTTTTTCTTCATCCGAAAGTTCAGGTAAGAAATTTTCATCTTGAAAATGCTTAATTGCACGTTCTGTTCTGTCTAAAATAACATCAATGTATCTATTTCTTACTGTCCAAGGATCTTCTTTAAAGTATTTTTGACCTTCTTTTTCAAAAATAATTGAAAGTTCATCACGTAGATAGTCAAGAGCTTCACGTAACGGTTTTCTCCATTTTTGGTTCCAGCCTGGGTGTCCGCCTGTAGAGCAACCGCAGTCTTCTTTCCAACGACCAACGCCGTGGAAACAGCTCCAAGATGAAGCTTGTTTTATATCAACTTCCCAGTCACTTCTAAATTTGTCTAGGAATTCACCATAATTTGTAAGTGTGAAACCTTCATCTTCAGCTCTGATTTTAAGTACATATGCCAAAGCCATATCACCAAATTTTGTATGGTGACCATAGCTTTCGCCGTCTGTTGCTATATTAACAAGTTGATTAAAATCTCTTGATGGAGAGATACCTTCTTTTAATCGTTTAATAAACTTATTGCCGTCTTTTAAAAGTTCATCAAAAGCTACAGATTTTGAAATTGCACCGTCATAGAAGAATAAATCAATGTATTTTCCAGGCGCTGATTTTATGTAATATCTGTAAGAACGAGCCGGATCAATATTGCCCCAACTTACATCTTGCCAATTTGAATCAGGAATGCGTTTGATTCTTTGAGCTTGGTATGGTGAAAGTACTGTAAATTTGATACCGTTTTCAACTAAAACTCTTAATGTATCATCGTCAACAGCTGTTTCTGCAAGCCACATACCTTCCGGTTGGCGTCCAAATCGATAAACAAAATCTCTAATACCCCATTTTACCTGAGTAATTTTATCGTGTTCATTTGCAAGTGGCATAATCATATGATTATAAACTTGTGCTATTGCGTTACCGTGTCCATCGTGTTCCAGTACGCTTTTAATATCTGCTTTTATAATTCTGTCATATGCATGTGGTGCATGCTCTTCCATCCAAGATAAAAGTGTTGGACCAAAGTTAAAACTCATTCTTTCATAGTTGTTTACAATGTCAAGAATACGATTTCTGTTATCAACGATTTTTGATGCAGAATTTGGATTGTAACACTCATTGTTTACTCTTTCATTCCAGTCATGACAAGGTAATGCACTATCTTGTAATTCAATAGATTCCAACCACGGATTTTCTCTAGGTGGTTGATAAAAGTGACCATGTATTGTTAAAAAATTCTTATTACTCATAATAAAATTACTCCATATTTATGAAGTAATTTTATCATATCTCTATTTGGGAGTATTCATACAAATAGTCTATTTAGTAGCTGTAGTCTTTTTATCTTTTGCTTTTGATGAGATTACTTTAAAATCTTCTACTTCTAACCATACATCACCTAAAGCATTTGAAAATACTAAACCTGAATATTCAATAACGTCACCGGTTTCCAGGTCGATATTCTTTTCTGCAACGTCACGTTTTAAGAAATTCTTTAACTCAGATAATGGAATAACGTTTGTTACGTTATCACGACAAATTAAGAATGTAATATATTTTTGAGAACTTCTCATTGCAGGTTTGTAGTCTAGACCTAAGCTAGAAAATTTATCAAATTTAGCTCTGATTTTAACTCTTTTATTCACAAATGCATTTGGATGAGCAACTAAATCAAGAGGTTTTACCGATGTATATGTGTAATTTTGTGCCGGTGTTACCACAACAGGTTTTGTGGATTTTGCCGGTAATGTTGTAAATGATTTGTTTGCAGGTGCAACTTTTGCTTTTGCAGGTTGTTTGGCTGGAGCATTTGCTGCCATCAATTGAGTTGAGCCAACTCCACCAATAAACATCATTAAAGCTACTGATACTACCAATATATTAAACTTTTTCATGAATTGTCCTTTCTTTTTCCTCCATTGTATCACAACAAATATTATTTGTTATTACCCATATATCGTTATTTTATTAAATTTATCAAAATATTATAAATGCTTGTTTGTGGCTCTATAATTGCTTGTATACTTTAAATTTTAGCAAATAAAAGTCTATCAGTATAAATATAATTTAATATTTTGTTAAAATAATTAAGCGGGCATGGTTTTTTTTGTTTATTGTGTGCTAGTATATAATTATATAATTGTGCTGAAGTATTGTACTGGAAGAAAATAATATATTTTAGCATTAGAGGAAATACAACTATTACATAGAAATTTGGGAAAATGATTAGCGGATTTAGTAACGAAAGAGTTAATTATAGAACAAGGTACCTACAATTTCCGTCAACATTGACAGAAAGCGTACCGTCAATAAGTAAGCCAACAGTTCATGTTATTAAAATTAGATTTAATAACATTTTCAAGAATGATAAAATTTTATTTGCTGTAATCTCTGTAGCCTTAAGTTTGGCATCATTAGTAGTGGGTTACGGTCTATATTCTATGTATAATAATGTTATTTCCAATGAAGAAGTGATTGAAGGTCAAAATATTGTAGCAATGGACGAATTAAATGCTATTAGTGCCGAAGATGCAGGTATTTCAGTTATGAACAAGGCTGGATTATCCGGTGGAACTGCAGGTTCTGCTCAAGGTGGAAACTATTTGGCGTTTAATAATGGCGGAGGAATAGATCCAAATTCGATGTTGCTTGCAAGTGGTGAATCTAAAGCAACTGGTAAGGAAGCTCTAACTTCGAAAAAAGCTGTAGTAGACGTAGATGAAAAAGTGGTTCTAAATCCATTTTTACCGGCAAATGAAGCAGTTGTTAAGAAGGTTGTAAAGGTAAAACCAAATCCAAATTATGTTATGCCTCCAACAACCCTAAATTCATCTCCGGATGCAAATACATTACTAAAAACATCAGTGTCAGGTATTATGTATGATGCATATAGCCCTTCTGCAATCATTAAGATTTCAGGTACTGACTATTTTGTTAAAAAAGGTGATGTTATTCAAGGATTCAAAATTATTGGTATTAATCAAAAATCGGTTGTTATCAAAAAAGGAAACAACATATATGATGCAAAAATTGGTATAATTCTTGCGACAATTAAACCTAATACAACAGGTACTGCAAATATTAATAGAAAATTCGGTGGTTCGCCATCAACAAGAAATGTAAGTTACAGAAGATAATAATAAATATAAAACAACATAATCGGGAGTAAGGAATGATAAAAATTAACTATAAACTTTGTGGAGCATGCATAGTTTTAGCAATTATCGCAATAATGACAAAATCATTTGCATTGGCAGCAAATGATTTTCTGGCGTATGTAAATCCATCATCAAATGTAAAACCAGTTTTGAGAAATAACACTACTTCTTCTCAATTAAGTTTATATGGTGATACAAGAATTACAAAATCTAATGCAAAAATTACTTTGAGTTTAAAAGATTCGGATGTACAACCTGTACTAAGAATGTTTGCAGATAAAGCAGGTTTAAATATTGTTTTTCATGAATCTGCAAAGGGAAAAGTTACTCTTGATTTGGTAAATGTTCCTTTAAACGATGCATTTAGAATGGTTTTACAAATTACCAACTTAACTTACTATTTGGACGGCAGAACTTTAGTTGTTTCATCTTCTGATTTCGCTCGTTCAACAGGTTGGTCAAAACAAACAATGACATCAATTCCTGTAAATTATGTTGATGCAGCAATGATTGCAAACTTCTTAAATCAAAATATATTTTCAAAAAATACTCCTGGGTTATCAAACTGGGATGTTGTTGTAACTAACGCAGTTGCAAATGAATTGTTGGTATTTGGTACTGCAAACGATGTTGCAATGGCAAAGAAAATTGTAGCAAAATTTGACGTACCTCCGGTTTCTACAACGTATACTTTAAAACATACAACACCGGCAGAAATGGCTAATTTGGTATGTAATATGTTGAGAATGATAAACGGTGAAACAGATGTTCAGTCAGATTCTCAATCTTGGGGTGAAGCTGCTCAACAAGGTTCAAATGGCGGTTCAAGTCAAAATGCTCAACCAAATAACAACAATGCAAGAAATGGTGGTGCTACAGGATTTGCTGCTAATATTCCATCTCAACGTAAATTCTTTAATTTTGACAGATTTAATGGTCGAGGTGGTGTAGTAACAGGTTTTGCATCTTCAGGTGGTTCATCTGGAGGTAGTTCAGGCGGAAGTTCAGGCTCAAGTTCAGGTTCAGGAAGCACAGATTCAGGCTTGAGTTTAGGTACAAACGTTGTAGCTTGTTCTGTTGATAAAGGCGGTGTTACAACCGGTATTGAAGACAGCGATTCAAATAGTTCTAATAACGATAGTAGTAGTAACAGTAGCAGTAGTAGTTCAAATAAAAATTCAGGTTCAACTTCAGCAAGTGATAGTGTAAGAATGAGATCATTTGGTGATTTGAAAATGATTGTAAGTTATTTCCCACAAAGGGGTACTCTTCAAATTACAGGTGGTTCAAAACAACAACTAAAATTAATTAGCAACTTTATTAAAGAACAAGATGTTAAAATTCCTCAAGCATATTTGGATATTTCAGTTCTTGAATTATCAGAAGACGGAACAAGAACATTCTCTAATAGTTGGAGTATAGGTTCTCCAAACTTTGTAGCAACTTTCTCCGGTCCAGATGGTACTACTGACACTCAGCCGATTATTTTTGGTCCACAAAATAACCTTTATAAAGCGACATATCCTTCAATTAACGTTATGTGGTATATCAACTACGTAGTGTTAAATAAAAAAGGTCGTGTAGTTGCAAATCCAAAAATTATGTTAACAAGTGGTCAACAATCTGTAATTGACTTGACAGAAGACTATGTAGAAAAAGTAACTGCAGAAATCATTACATCTTCAAGTGGAGCAGCATCAGGTGTTCAAAGAACATATGATATTGGTAGTGATATGGGCTTGAAATTTACAATTGTGCCATTTATTAGCCCTGACGGATATGTATCATTGAATATTGATGCATCATATAAAACATTAAAAGATCAACAAAAGGCTCAGTTGGTTCAAGATGGTGTAACCGCAGAAGAACTTGTTGCGACATTATTGAATAATCGTTCAGTAAATCTTAAGAATGTACGTATCAAAGATGGTGAAACTTTAATCATCGGTGGTTTGATGAAGGAAAATGAATCTAAGAACGTAGGTAAAATACCATTCCTAGGAGATATTCCGATAATTGGTGTAGTATTTAGAAGTACATCAACTCAAAAACAAAAATCTGAAATGCTTATTATGTTAACTCCAAAAATTTTAAAAGATGCGGAAGATATTGGTGTTGACTATAATAACGACAACGATAATTCGTTATAGATGACAAAATAACATGAATGAACAATTAGTAAAACTAAAGACAAGCATAAATAATGATGTTATTTCGAAGTTCGATTTACATGTCTTGGAAGAATTAAGATTTGTACCTATCGATATTCAGAATAACACATTATTTGCTGTAATAAGTGCTGATTCAAGTAAAGATAAAGTATCCAGACTTGTAATGGATACTTTCCATTGTACAACCAAGTATTATCAAGTTTCACAGCACGAATTTAATGATTTTTTAGTTGCTTTAGTTCAAGATATGGTTCCATCTGTAAATAACGGACCTCAAAATGCAGCAGCTCCAAGAAAAAAAATTGGTGAAATTTTAATTGAATCCGGTGCAATCACAGATGTACAACTTATTGAAGCATTAGCCGAAAGTAAAAAAATGGCAATGCCGTTAGGTTCAACTTTGTATTCTTTAGGTTTTATTACCTTAGAGCAATTAAAAACAGCATTGCATAAACAACAAGGTTATGATGTAGTTACTGCGGAAATGATGAGAAACCAAAGTAAGTACATTACTTTGTTACCCGAAGATTTTATTAAGGCGAACAGAGTTATTCCGATTTCATCTGATGGTAAGTCAATCAGTGTTGGTATGGTTGATCCGGGAGATACAAATGTTTTAAAAGACATTGTATATTTGACAGGACAGACACCTAAGGCTTATTTGATGACTCATATTGAGTTTCAAAATGCTGTAAATAAATATTTCTCTACTGCAAAACAAGAAACAAGAAAAATCATGAAAAAACTTGAGAAGGATGCTCAAGCTTTGGACATGGAAGATTCTATTTGGGATCAAATCGAAAAAGAATTACAAGATTCATCAGGTACTGTTGCGCAGTTAGTAAACAAAATTATTTCAGATGCGATTGAATCACATGCATCAGATATTCACATTGAGCCAAGACTTTCAAACCACATCGTAAGATATCGTATCGATGGTATTTTAAGAGAGGTTATTGAAATTCCAGCAAAAGTAGAAATGGCGGTAATTACACGTTTTAAGGTTTTGGCAAGAATGAATATTGCTGAACACAGAAGACCTCAAGACGGTAGTTTTACTATCAAGATTAAAGGTAAAACTTACGACTTCCGTATTAACGCTTTGCCGGTAAGTGGTAAAGAAAAAATTGTAATCCGTGTACTTGCGCCTCCTGTAAGTTTCGATTCAACAAAGAAAGATTTGGAAATCGAAGGTGCAACAGAGCATGATTTGGATATCATTAACAAAATGATTGCCTCTCCAAACGGTATTATTTTGACATCAGGTCCAACAGGTTCCGGTAAAACTACAACATTGTTCTCTCTATTAAAAGTTTTAAATACAGAGGACGTAAATATTACAACAATTGAAGATCCGGTCGAAATTAAGTTAGAAGGTGTAAACCAATCTCAAGTTAATGCAAAAGCGGGCATTACATTCGCATTTTGTATGAGAGCTATCTTAAGACAAGACCCTGATATTATCCTTGTTGGTGAAATTCGTGACTACGAAACACTTGAGGTTGCGATTTCTGCTGCCTTGACAGGTCACTTAGTATTAAGTACTGTCCACACTAACTCAGCATCTGCAACAGTTACTCGTTTGATTGAAATGGGGGCAAAAGATTATTTGATTTCTTCAACATTGACCGGTGTAATTGCCCAACGTCTTGTCAGAAAATTATGCAGATGTAAACAAGAATATTATCCATCCCATGATGAGGCTGCTCAAATTTTAATGGATGAAGAAGATATTCAAAAATTAATGAAAACAAAGCTTTACAAGCCAACAGGTTGCCAAGAATGTAACATGACAGGTTACAAAGGTCGTCTTGGTGTATTTGAAATTTTACCAATAACAAAAGAAATTAAGAAATTAATTTCTCAAGGTGCGCACGATATTGAAATTGAAGATGCTGCCGTTGCTTGTGGTATGAAAACATTGACTCAAGCTTGTTTTGGACATATTCTAAATGGTGAAACAACTATTGATGAATTTGTTCGTGTATTAGGTCTTGCAAGTGAATAAGGATTGAGATATGCCAGTTTATAATTATGTAGCTTTAAAAAATAATAAAGATGTTGTAAGGGGTAAAGTAGAGGCTGAAAACCACAAAGAGGCTCGTTCTATTATCCGTAAAATGTCATTGCTTCCTACTCAAATTTCAGAAGACGTAAAAGCAAGCAGTGGTGTAATTGTAGCTAAAAAAATGCAAAAGATGTCATTGCAAGACAAAATTGACTTTACTTCGACATTCCAAATCTTAGTTCAATCTGGTATTCCTGTAATTGAAGCATTAATGTTTTTGGAAAATGATGCAGCAAAAGCTAAATTGAGAAATATTGCAAAAGAATTAAGACGTCAAATCATTGCAGGTTCTACTTTTGCTGATACAATTGCAAAATATCCTAAAATCTTCGGACAAATTTATATCGGTCTTGTAAGAGCCGGTGAAGATTCAGGGGAGTTAGAAAAAACTTTGGAACGTTTGTTAGAATTACAAAAGAAAGAGGCTGCAATTAAAGGTAAAGTAATTGGTACCTTGATGTATCCGGCATTCGTTATTGTATTAGCGATAGTTATTGTAACAATCATGTTGGTTTTCGTATTTCCGGCATTCAAGGATATGTTTGATAACTTAGGTAAAGAATTGCCTCCAATTACAGCGTTCTTAATGAATATTGGTATTACTTTAAAAACTTATTGGATTTTAATTCCGATTATCTTTGTTTCTTTAGGGGCATCTGTATATACAGCTTTTGCATGGCAAACGTCAAAGAGATTAATTGACAAATATGTATTAAAAATTCCATTACTTTCAGCATTGATTGAATATTCAAATTTTTCAAACTTCGTTGCGGTAATGCAGGTTGCTTATGAAGCCGGTATTCCTATTATTGACTGTTTATATTTGTCAAATATCACATTAACGAATTTCGTTTTACAAACAAAATTAAATGAGGCTACAACGAAGGTTCAACAAGGGCAACATTTGTCTTTGGCCTTAAGATCTGTTGGTGTAATGCCTAAAATGATTTTGTTTATGATAGCAACAGGTGAACAATCCGGTCGTTTGGGTGATATGTTGTACCAAGCAACTGTATTTATTGATAAAAAATTGGATGCAATTATTGATACATTAACAAAAATGATTGAACCATTAATGTTGATTGTTATTGGGGGTATCGTATTAGTTTTGGCATTAGCTTTATACCTACCATTATTTAGTTCTTACTCAGCTTAAATATAAAGGAAATTATTATGGTAAACAGTGATGATTTTAATATGAATAAATCAAAAGTCCCTCCTGTTGATGATTTTACATCAGGAGTATGGTCAGAAAGAGTTTTGGTTATAACACAAGACTATGAAATTAAAGGGTATGTTTTTATGCCTAAGACAGGTAAGAAAAACAGAGTTCTTTCAGATATCTTAAATGGTGTAAAACGCTTTGTGGCGATTAAGGATTGTGAAATTAAACATAGATTGATTCCAGAAAGAAGAATTGAATATCATAATTTCTTACAATTAAACTTAAGTTCAATAATATTATTGCGTCCGGTGGATGATGAAAACTAGTAAAACATACGTAATTACAGGCTCAACTTCGGGTATTGGATATGAAGCCGTAAAAGAGTTTTCTAAAGGTAATAATGTTGTATTTGCAGGGTACAGAAATCCTGATTTACTGGAACGTTTAAATGTTTTAGGTGATAATGTTATACCGTTTTATATTGATATGTATGACGACAATTCAATTGTTGAGGCAGGACAGTTTATCGCAAATAAAACAAAACATGTTGATACCATGTTCAACATTGCTGGGTGTGTTGTTGCAGGAGCAATGGAGAATTTGGATGTAAATAAACTACGAAAGCAGTTTGATGTAAATACGTTTTCTCATATAGAGTTTACACAACAGCTTTTAAGAGCAAATTTGTTGGAAAACAGTAAGATTATCAACATAAGTTCAATGGCAAGCTATGCTGTATTTCCTTATGTTGCGCCATATTGTGCTTCAAAAAGAGCTTTAGATATTTTATTTAACCTTATGCAGGTAGAATACGGAAATAAAATAAAAGTTATATCTGTAAAACCAGGGGTTATTGCTACTCCTTTATGGGATAAGTCTATTGCGGGCAATCAAGAGATTCTTTTGAATGATAAAAAATATGAAAAAGCGTACAATTATTTAAAGAATAATGCTCATTCAAACGGACAAAACGGCTTGAATGTAAAAGAAGTTATTAAAATCTTAAAGAAAGCTGATACTGTAAAAAATCCTAAAACTTCTTATATTGTGGGGTGTGATGCATTGGTAGCATCAATATTTTCAAAATTACCGCAAGGTCTAATCACTAAGATTTTACAGTTAGGTATAGAACTTAAGATTTATAAAAATTAAAATAAAGGAACAGGGATCAGATATTTGTAGAATTGGTATTCGTCAAATATTTTAGGTAAACCTTCCCAATAGCGGTAAATTAACAAGCCCTGTTTTTCAAGTTCATAGCCTACTTTTTCGTCTTGGGTGTAGTATGGATAAACAAATGGAACTTCGCCGTCCTCTAACCTAAATCCAAGTTCATTTTTTGCATCAAATTGTTGTGAATATTGATTGAAATTGTTTAATCTCCAAGTCTTTTCTTGTTCAATGTTTACGATACTCATGATTTTCTCTGTTGTTTTTGACATATACATAAGCGGTTGTTCATCAAGACGATGCTCATTTTTGACGATTTTTTCGTAATCCATGTTTTCATCAATTTCGTAATTAGGCGCAGTTTTAAATGGAAAATCTAAAACTTTTTCTGTGTAAAGATATGCCCCATCGTTCACACCATAGTGTGTCTGAAAGAACTTTCTTAGAGAAGAAAATGAGGCTATGCCCATTGGTTCGGCGTAAAAGGCGTGAGCGTTATCAACAATCAAATTTGTATATTTTTTTGATAAAATTCTTACGTTTTTTGTGCAAATCCCAAAATAGTTTGGGTATAAAATAAAGTCGTCAAACTTGAACTTGCCAACAGGCATGAAATGTTGGTCAATATGGTAGTAAGAAATTTTACAAAATTCTTTTTTTAGAACATTTTTTATGCTGGGGCAAATATAGTACGGAATATGAATTTCTGGTATTTTATATGCTCTGATTAAATATCTCAAACAATTTCTTGCTGAGTTTAGCTTTACAAGATGCTTTGTCAATTATCTATCCTCAAGTTTAATAATTGCGCTGTGTCTGTTTGTTGTGCCACCTTCTTTTCTGTAAGAATAGAATAAATCGTTGTTACAAGAAGTGCAATATGGACAAACATCAATGTATTTTACACCAATTTCTTCAAGTTGTCGTTTGTTTATTTCTTTTAGATTTACGTAAATTTTACCATCTCTAATTTCATAAAGACCTTTATTATCTTTTACAGAAACCATACTCATATTAAAGACATCTTCTTTAACTTCGTAACAGCAAACAGAAATGGCCGGACCTATTGCAACACGTACATCTCTAATGTCAGTATTAAAATCATCTATCATTTTTAATATTGTTTTAGTTCCAATTCTTCCTACAGTTCCCTTCCAGCCTGCGTGTATTACAGCCCCAATGTTTTGCTTTTTATCATATGCAATTAATGGTGTGCAATCTGCAAAGTTTAAAAATACCGCTTGTTCATGGTTAGTTAAAATAAGTGCATCAGCTTCAGGATAGTATGTTTTGCCAATTTCTGCGACTGCAACTGTATCTGTATGTCGTTGCTCAGGATAAATGAAGTTTTCAGGAGTAATTCCTAATTCTTCGCAAAACATTTTTCTATTTTCTTCAACAATCTCCGACAATTCAGGCTCTTTTGATTTAATTGGGCACTCTCTTGTTGTAAAATAATGAGTCAATCCCTCTAAGACATCGGTTTTCATTACTGTTTTGCCATGTAATTTGTCTAAATAGAACATAAATATCCTTTCAATACTTCAATTGAGCGTTTTGACAAGAGTTCATTTTTTAACTTCTTATTTTTTCTTTCTTTTTTCGGCAATTCAATTGGTGTAACAACTGCCCAATTAGAATTCATCGGCTGAAAATGCTTTAATTCGCTAGATGAAATGTAGTTGCAAAGTGCGCCAAGCATAGTTTCTTTAGGTAATGTGATTAATTCTTTACCTTCAAGTTGTCTTGCCATATTTATGCCTGCTAACATTCCTGTTGCGATTGATTCTGTATAGCCTTCAACTCCGGTAATTTGTCCTGCGAAAAATAAATTTGCTCTTTCACGTGTGTTTAATGTAGCGTTTAAAACTTGAGGACTGTTTATGAATGTATTTCTGTGCATAACGCCGTAACGTACAATATTAGCATTTTCTAGCCCCGGGATAGAATGAATTAATTCTTTTTGTGCACCCCATTTTAAGTTAGTTTGGAAACCGACAAGGTTAAACAAACTTTTTGCTGCATCGTCTTGGCGTAATTGAACAACAGCCCAATTTTCAATTCCCGTACGTTTGTCGACTAATCCAACAGGTTTCATAGGTCCAAAACGTAGGGTATCAATGCCTCTTGAAGCTAAAACTTCAACAGGTAAACAACTTTCGAAAAACTTTGCATTCTTCTCAAACTCTTTTAATTCAATGCGTTCAGCATTTACAAGTATATCATAGAATTTTGCATACTGTTCTTTATCCATTGGGCAGTTAATGTATGAGGCTTCTCCCTTATCATAACGACTTGCCCAAAATGCTGTATTAAAGTCTATACTGTCTTTTTCTACTATTGGTGCAATTGCATCAAAAAAGTGTAAGTGTTCTGATTTTGTAAATTCTTGAATTTTGTTAGCCAAATCATCGCTTGTTAATGGTCCTGAAGCAATGATAACAGGTTTATTCGTAGGAATTTCCTTTAATTCTTCTCTGACAAGTTCAATGTTTTCATTTTTTTCTATTAAATCAGTTATTTTTTTGCTAAAACCTATACGGTCAATAGCTAAAGCGTTTCCGGCAGGAACTCTGCATTCATAAGCTATATTTATTAATTCGCCGCCTAATTCTTGCATTTCTGCCTTTAAAAGACCGCTGGCATTAGTGATATCAGCGGAACCTAGCGAATTTGAACAAACAAATTCTGCACAATTTTCTGTAACGTGTGCACCTGTTGTTTTTTGTGGACGCATTTCATATAATTTAACTCTAATATTTATTTTTGCCAGTTGTAATGCGGCTTCTGAGCCTGCAAGTCCGGCACCGATAATTATAACTTCCATAAAATAAGTATAAAATAAAAATATTTGTTGTACAATGAATGTAGCGAATTATAAACGTGAGAGTAAAAATGAACGAAAAGAAAAACATTTTAGTTGTATTTGGAACAAGACCGGAGGTTATTAAGTTAGCCCCTGTAATCCTAGAACTTAGAAAGCACGATGAATACAACGTAATTGTATGTAACACCGAGCAACAAAAAGAATTATCTAACCAAACGCTAGAGTATTTCGGGCTAAAAGCCGACATAAACCTTGATTGTATGCGCCCTAACCAACCTTTGGCGGAAATTCAATCTAGAATTTTATTAAGTTTAGACAAAGTTTTTAATGAGCAAAGTATTGATGCGACTATTGTTCAAGGTGATACAATGACTGTATTGACCGGTGCGCTTGTTAGTTTCTATCATAAAGTTCCAGTATTCCATGTAGAAGCGGGTTTGCGTTCTTACGATATCTATGAACCCTTTCCAGAAGAGGTAATGCGCCAAATGACATCTCGTGTTACTCAGCTTCATTTTGCTCCAACTGAAAAGAACAAACAGGCTCTATTAAGCGAAGGTATTGATGAAAAGATGATATCAGTTACTGGAAATACAGTAATTGATGCACTTTTCTGCTTGTCAGATGACGTAATCGCCCGTTCTAAGTGCTTTTTTGAAGAAAAAAACATTCCAATAAACGACAAATTGGTACTTATAACTGCTCATAGACGTGAAAATCACGGCGAAAGACTTGATAGAATTATAAAAGCGATACATGATTTGGCTACAAAGTATGCAGATCATACGTTTGTGATACCTGTTCATCCAAATCCAAATGTAAAAGATAAGATTCATGAAAATCTAGGCAAATTAAGCAATGTCCACCTTTTGACACCACTTGATTACCCTTATCTTGTTTATTTACAACGCAATGCGAAGTTGATATTGACTGATAGTGGCGGTATACAAGAAGAAGCGCCTACTTTTGGTTGTCCGACTTTAGTTATGAGATATGAAACAGAGCGCCAAGAAGGCATAGAAGCTGGCGTTTCGACTTTGGTCGGCGCAGATTACGCTCGTATCCTGTCACTTAGCGAAAATGTATTGTCAAAAGAAAAATCTCAAACAAGACTGACTGCTCAAAATCCTTACGGTGACGGTCATTCGGCAGAGAAGATTGAGAAACTTATTCGAAATTTCTTCAAAATGTAGGTAGTTTACGTACGTAAAAATACGTACGTTTTATAGCGGACAAATTGATTTTTGATGCGTTTTAAATAATTGAGATTTTAAATTATATAAAAATAATTTATAAATAAAAAATGAGATTCAAATTTTTAATCAGAATCTCATTTTTTTATTGTTTAATTTTTATCAAATTACTTGTACAAAGGTGCAAGTTTTTTTGCTTGTTGTGGAATAACACCTTCTTCGATTGGAAGATATACTCTGTAGTCAATATCAGGGAAACAGTTGTCGATATCTTCGATTTCGTGAAGTTTAGCTTCATCGATATTGCCTGAATCAATCATATCTGCAATTGTTTCGAATCTGTCAACGTGTTCTCTAAATCTATCAGTTGCATAATCTTTAGCTTGCCATGTTGTAATTAAGAACGGCCAATCTGAAGATTGAAGTAACAAGTTTTCTCTTGACAATTGTGCTAAAGCTCTTAGCAACAATGCATCAGAAGGTTTTTCTTCATATCTTGATGCAATTTCAGTGATACGTTTTTCGCAAGAGTGGATAATTGGCCACATCCATTCTGTTAAGTGATTCATCCATACATAGAAATGTCCGCCGGCACCCCAAGAGCTTTCAGGAATTTGAATAGCTTCTTTTGGAGGGTAAGCTTCCAAGTATTCACCTGCAGTCATCATTTGAATATCATCTTTCAAGTACGTATTTAATTTTTTAACTACTTGTTTAATGAATTCAACACCTTCAAACCACCAGTGTCCGAATAATTCTGTGTCGAATGATACCATTACAAGACCTTCTTTACCGTTGTGAGAGTTTTTGTAGTCGTTCAACAAGTGGTAAAGCATTGTTGTATAGTGGTCTGAATTTTCGTTAATTTTATTAAATGCTAATACAGGATCGTAAAGCATTTTGTCGCCTAAATCAGTTGTTGAAGAAGTAATTCTCCAGTAGTGCATACCTGATTTATCATCTTTTTTGTGGAATTCTCTGTAAACGCCGTCACCAGGGTAACCATCAGCAGCTGACCATACTTGGTAGCCTGCTTTGTCGTTTCTGCCCATAACTGCAACTTGTGCATCAGGTAACCAGTAAGCAGAGTATGTGTCGTAACCAGTTGCTTCACGTTCAGGAAGTGGAATATATTCAATATTTCCATACATACCGATTACACGTCTGTTACCGATTGAGTTACCACCTTCGATAACGTGAGATTCAGTGAAGAAGTATTGAATGTCGTTATTTTGAAGAGTAACTTCTATAGCAGGACGCCATTTCTTTTGACCGTCTGAGCCTGTATATTGATAACCTTGTCTGTAAGCACATTCCGGTAACCAAGCGCCTTTTGCTTTTTTACCAAACAAGCGTTTTGTTGTATCAGAACCCACTTTGAATTGAGCATTCAAGTTGTTGTCTGTAGCAAGAAGTGGTGAGAAACCGTGAGTTGCACCTGATGTTGTAATTTCAATACAACCTAAATCTTGGTATTTTTTGAATGCTGCGATTAAATCTTTGTTATAACGATTTACAAAGTGGTCTTTAATTTTTGATAAGTGGTTGAAACAGAAGTTAGCTAAGTAGCTTAAGTGTTCAGAATTTTCAACTTTTGGATCAGGATATCTTTCAACATCTTCAGCTGCTGATTTAATTCTTGTATCCATGTATTCAACAAAACCATCTTGTAAATGTTTGTCGTTAAGTTGTTCAGCTAGGATTGGTGTAATACCAACTGTAAGTTTAGCTTTAATACCATCTTCTTCGTACAATTCAGAGATTGCATCAAGAAGTGGAACGTATGTTTCTGCCATACATTCGTACAAATTTTCTTCACCGAATGGCCACATACCAGCTTTGCGGTAGTACGGCAAATGGCTATGTAACATAAAAACGAATTGACCTACTGACATAAAATGCCTCCATATTCTTATTTATTGATAGTTATCGTGTCTATTTTAGGGGTAATTGTAATAACAATATTTCCTTACTTAATTTATATCATGAACACAAAAATTATGTTACACATGTAATCATAAATTGTATCTATTTGTTACAAAATATTAAACAGGTGACTAGATTTACTAATATTACAATTTTGGCAAAGTGTTGTTGACATTAAATTTTATTTAGCTTACAATTTTTTTGCTCACATCCTCAGAGTAGCAATGGGTTTAAAAAAGAAGTCATTAGCTTTTTTAAGACTCACAACAAAGAAAGAAGGACAAAAATGGCTAATATTAAATCTGCTAAGAAAAGAGTTTTAATTGCTGAAAGAAACCACGCTAAAAACGTAGCTTTTAAAACATCAATCAAAACAATTTTGAAAAAAGTTGTAGAATTAGCTAAAGCAAAAGATGAAGAAAATTTGAAAGTTGCTTTATCAAAAGCATACCAATTATGCGATAAAGCTGTTTCAAAAGGTATTTTACACAAAAATACAGCTTCAAGAAAAAAATCTAGATTAACTATCGCTGTTAACAAATTATTAGCTCAATAGTTTTTAGATTTTAGAATCTTTTTAAGGGCGCAAAACATATGTTTTGCGCCCTTCTTATTTTTATCGTAATTATTATTAACAATATGGTTCATGTAATGTTTTATCTGCTATAATGGCATGGGGAATAGTGTGTATAAAGTGAGTGTACATGCCAACTAATCAGCAAATCAATTTAAAAGATTATCAAGGACTAATTGAAACTGTTTGTAAAGTCGAGGCTCAAAAAATGGCTTCTACTTTGCATTTGCTTGATTTTATGGAGATGATGAACATTGCAACTCAAACTCTGTACATTTTGTTCAAACAAAAAAGTCCTGAATCTTATAACAATTCATACCTTTCAACAGCAATAAAATGGGCAATTAGAAACGAAGTTCGCCGTCGTTATAAATGGTACTCAATGAAACAAAAACGTGAAATTATGAGTCCGGATGATGTTAGAGAGGCTATGTACAAAACTATTTTGTCAGTTGAAGAAATGGCTGAAGCTGAAAATCCGACTATTATTCGTTCTCACGACAAGAGTCCGGAAGAGTCTTTAGAATTTTATCAACTTAAACATAAAATCGAAGCGCTGTTGGATACACTCCCTGAAAGAGAGAAGGAATTTATTGAACAAAAATTCTTTAAGGATAAAAAATTACGTGAAATGTCTGAAGAATATCAAATCTCACCTTCAAGAGTTTCAAGAATTATTCAATCCGGTTTGAATAGAATTAAAAAAGAATTAGCAAAACAGGAGATGTTATAGTGGCAACTATATTTGAAAAAAGTAATAATATAAACGGTATCAGCTTTTTTGATGATGAAGAAAAAGTTGATTTTATTGATGAAAAATTCTTGAGAAAAGGCGATTTAGATTTGCCTCAAACCTCAGAATTAGAAGTTTTACGTCATTACAAAAAACTTTCAGATAAAAACTTTTGCATTGAAAAGGGCTTTTATCCTTTAGGTTCTTGTACAATGAAATACAACCCAAAAGTTAATGAAATGTTGGCAAATTTGGATGGATTTTTAAATCTTCATCCTGCTTTGGAAGATGAAGATGTTCAAGGTGCATTAAAATTGATGTATAATTTGCAAGAAGCTTTAAAAACAATTACAGGTATGCAAGCCGTAAGTTTGCAACCTGCAGCAGGTGCTCACGGTGAATTTTCCGGAATGATGGTAATAAAACGCTATTTTGAAATGAATGGCGAATTTAGAAAAAAAGTTATCATTCCTGATTCAGCACATGGTACAAACCCTGCAAGTGCACATATGGCAGGTTTTGAAGTTGTACAAGTTAAATCAAACGACAAAGGTCAAGTTGATTTAGATGCTCTTAGAGAGTTGTTAGATGAAGATGTTGCTGCAATTATGATGACAAATCCTAACACTCTTGGTATTTTTGAAGAACACGTTTTAGAAATTTCTAAAATAATGCACGAAAACGGTTCTTTATTGTATTACGACGGAGCTAACTTTAATGCAATTATGGGATATACAAATCCATTCTTGATGGGATTTGATGTAGTTCACTTGAATCTTCATAAAACCTTCTCAACTCCTCATGGTGGTGGTGGACCGGGGGCTGGTCCTATTGCCGTTGTTGACAAATTAAAGGATTATTTACCAACTCCGATAATTACGTTTGACGGAGAAAAATACCATAGAAATTATAATTTAGCTCATTCTATCGGCGCAGTAAAAGGTTATTTTGGTAACTTTGGCGTTTTAGTCAGAGCTTATGCTTATATTTTGATGATGGGTAAAGAATTAATACGTGCAAGCGGTGATGCTGTATTAAACGCTAATTACGTAAAAGAAAAGCTAAAAGGTGCTTTCGATTTACCTTATGATGTACCTTGTATGCACGAATTTGTTTTGTCAGGCGAAAGACAAAAAGAAAAAGGTATTTCAACATTAAATATGGCAAAAAGATTAATGGATAGCGAAGTTCATCCACCGACAATCTATTTTCCATTAATTGTTCACGAAGCTATGATGATTGAGCCGACTGAAACAGAAACTAAACAAAGACTTGACGAATTCATTGCCACTATGCTACAAATAGCTAAAGAGGTTGATGAAAATCCACAAATCATATTGAGCGCACCAAACAATGCGCCTATTAAAAAAGTAGATGAAACGCTGGCTGCAAGAAAGCCGGACTTAAATTTTAGATTGGATAAAGATAATGAGTAAACAAAATAAAAAAGTAAAAGTTGCATTCCCTCATATGGGTACTATTTCAATTGCTTGGTCGGTTGCACTAAGAAAATTTGGTGTTGAAGCTTATGTTCCGCCATATACAAGCAAAAAAACTTTGTCTTTAGGGGTTAAAAATTCTCCGGAAGCTGTTTGTTTGCCTTACAAATTAATCTTAGGTAACTTTATTGAAGCTATTGAGGGCGGTACAGATTATGTTGCAATGCTTACATCTCCCGGGTGTTGTCGTTTAGGCGTTTATGGGTTAAATATTCAAAGCGCATTGGCAGATTTAGGCTATGAAGCAAAATATCTTGAATTATCTTTATATGACGGAATTAAAGGTTTATTCAAATTCTTCCACGATTTGTTAGGAAGAGATGATTGGTTTGCTGCTGCAAAAGCTTCTGTTATGATGATTAGAATGGTTTTTGCTTTAGACGATTTAGAAACTCTTTTAGCTTATTACAGAGCAAGAGAAGTTAAAGTCGGAGATGCAGAACGTCATTATAACAAATGTTTGAATATGTACAAAGAAGTTAAACACTTTGGTGATATTAATAAAATCAGAAAAGCAGTTAAAAAAGAAATGGCTAAGACTGAAATTGATAAAAAACGTGAAATTTTGAATGTAGATATTACAGGCGAAATTTATCTTGTTGGTGATCCATTCTCGAATCAATATATTGAAAGAGAATTGGGTAAAATGGGTGTACAAACAAGACGTAGTTTGACAGTTAGCAGTTTCTTAAAGGATGCTATTATTCCAAAAATGTTTAGAAACGGTGAAACTCACTTGCAACGTGCAAACAGAATGGCTAAACCATACTTAATGAGAGATATTGGTGGTGATGCTTTGGAATGTGTTTCTGACGTTGCTTACGCTGATGCAAAACACAAAGACGGTATTATTCACGTAAGTCCGTTTACTTGTATGCCGGAAATTATGTCACAAAATATTTTCCCTGCAATGAGAGAAGATCATAATATTCCAATCTTAACGCTTGTTATGGATGAACAATCAGGTAAAGCTGGTTATATTACACGTCTTGAAGCGTTTGTAGATTTAATGCGTCGTAAAAAAAGAAAAGCAGTTATTGAAAATAAAAAAGCAGTTGAAAAAGTCTAGTTTTTTATTTTTAGAGGTGAATTATGTTAAAAGTTTTTAGAGATGCCTTCAAAATCTCTTTTGACAATTTAATATTATTTACTCCACCATTAGTGTTTATGATGCTGGTGTTGCTATACTTTGGTATGGCTGAAAAGTATATGGATAACACTTTTTCTCTTATACTTACAGCAGTTGTGCTTTTGGTTGCAACAAGCATTTTTATGGCGGGTTGGTTCTATATGATTATGTGTGCAATTTTTAATTTCAAAAATAAAATTGTATACGAAAAATCTTCCGATACGTTCACATTACTAAAACAATTTATCGTCGGCTTGGGTGATTATTTTAAACCTTGTTTATTATTTTCAATATTAACTGCATTATTGTTTAGCATTGTTTTGGTTATTTCATACTATATTTCGTTAGGTCTATTCGGTTCGTCAGGTATTTTTATTGCTGAATTTCTGAAAGACTTTTCTTCTTTTGCTGCATTTCAAGCATTTTTAGAAGATTTGACAATTAACCAAATCCGTATTGTTTATGGCTGGTCGGCTATTTTTACAATAACTATGTTTTTATATTCGTTATTGACTTTGTTTTGGCCAGCAGAAATTTTTTACAACAAAAAAAATGTTTTTAAAGCTTTAAAATCATCAGTGCTAATTTTGTTCAAAAAGCCTCAAATTATTGGCTTATTTTTATTAATTATCATCTTAAACAATATTTTGATGATGTTGAACATTTTATCTTTGATGAATCCGTTCGCATTACTATTTATGACTTTAGTTTATGTGTATTTTATAGTTTATATTTTTGTATTATTATTCTTATATTATGAACAAAAAATCCAAAGTAATAGCAATAGCAGCACCGACAGCAACTGGTAAGAGTAAATTTGCTGTTGAATTGGCTCATAAATATGACGGAGAAGTTGTTTCTGCCGATTCAAGACTTGTTTATAAAGGGTTTGAAGTTGCAGTTGGTGGAAAGCGCAGTGTTGCAAGTACAGGAGCACTACCTTCTATTCCCATAAATGACAAGGG